>Ga0207648_10000599_pt1 | contig 40518 bp, 35 predicted proteins | sample KBSMisM32_FD_184310 | JGI IMG/M metagenome (GOLD analysis project Ga0207648, IMG submission 184310) | Miscanthus rhizosphere microbial communities from Kellogg Biological Station, Michigan, USA - KBS Miscanthus M3-2 (SPAdes) (version 2) | ecosystem: Host-associated > Plants > Roots >... | reverse complement strand
TAGGCGGATCAGGGCCTTGGCCAAAATCCGGTTGATGGAGGTCGAGGACAAACTGCCGACGGTGTAGGTGCTCATTGGCGATTCCTTCGACGGGGGATGGGTTCGGTATAGCATCTTCGATCGGAGCGCCGCGTCGTGGCCAAATTTCCCGTATCCCACCCGAACATCACGCACCAGCTGGTTCGACCGGAAAACGGTGGTGGTCACCCGCTTAGCGCCGTGCAGGCCGTCGCGGGCCCGATGGTTTGGACAGCGCGTTAGACCTATGCAACACCGATACAGTCTTGCCCGCGACCGTGGCTGTACCCGGCCCGGCTGCAGGGGCCAACTGCCAAGCTCAGCACGCGGTCAACGACTGGGCCGACGACGGCCAAACCAACATCGACGACCTCACCCTGGCCTGCCCCAAAGACAACCGCAACGTCAAGCCCGGCGGCTGGACCACCCGAAAACTACCTACGACCCGACGACGACGATGCGGACTGACAGGCGCGCGGCGAATTCGCTCAGCACGCCACATCCACGTACACGGTCCTGGCCGTCACAGTGGTGACGATGTCGTCCATCGCGCCCGGTGCACCGGAATCCATCCGGGAGAACGTCTGCCCCGGGCGTACCGCGCTGACGACGCACTGGTCGAGTGGCGCAGTGCCGAGCTTGTTCACGATCACATCGAATCCGTGGGCCTGCAACTGGCTGACCGTCTGGGAGGCGTCGGGTGCCCCCGACGGAGCTGCGCCGGCGGCGCCGGCCAATCCCAAGGCGGCAGTGGCGATTGCACCGGCCGCGATGGCCGGCAAGACTAAAGACTTCATTGTTCTTCCTTTCGAAGCGGCTTTCCTGACTGCTGTGTGCCGATGTCCTTCATTCGTCACCGCCGCCACGTCGGATGGGTTCCGCAGTCAATCGGTCGCTAGCAGAACCGCTGGTGCCGTCCTGGACCGGCTCGGCACGCCTACGACGGTCGCACTGCGGCTACCCCGGGCTAGCGGCCAGCTGAACAGCTGCCAAAGAATCAACGAACGGTCGCCGCAATTACTGGATGAATTTGTGCATGCGCTGATCAGTCAATTAGCTGTCATGACCGCAGAACTGCCATCGGCGACGAAAGGATTCCTGGAGCGCGACTCGTTTGCGGTTCACGACATGTCCGGGACGGCCGGCATCACGTAGCGCGCGAACAGCCGCATCTGCTCGAGCATTTCGTCGACGGTGTCGGCGACGAACAACGTTGCGAAAAAACCGTCGAGTCCCGATTCCTCGAAGGAAGCGACCTTGGCACAGATCTCCTCCGGGGTACCGATGAGGTTGTCGGCCACGTACTTGTCCAGGTCGACGCCCTTCATCATGGTTTCCTTCAGCGACCTGCGAAACAGATCGAAGGTGGACCGCTCGAGACGCTCGCGTGCCTCTTGCGTCGTATCCGCAAGGCACACAACCGATTGCAGGCCGATCGTGATGTCGGCCGGATCACGGCCCGCAGCCCCGGCGTACGTCGCCACCTTGGCTCGTCCTGCCGCGATGTCGGCGGGCCCGATCTTCGCGGGCAGCCAGCCTTCGCAGCGTTCACCTGCCCGCTGCAGCGCACCCTTGCCGTTGCCGCCGGAGAAGATCGGCAACGGGTTCTGCACCGGCTTCGGATACGACTCGACATCAACGAACCGCCGATACTTGCCTTCGTAGGTGGACCGGGGTTGTTCGAAAAGCACCCGCAGCGACTCGATACCCTCGGCCATCAGGTCGACCCGCGACGCGTCGGCGAGATCCGGTACCACGCTTTCGAATTCGTCGCGGTATCCTCGGCCTCTGCCCACTCCGGCGGCGACAAGTACGCGATCGTCGGATGACGGCGCAGCTGGCGAGGCAGCGAGGTGAGCCGTTCGAGGGCAGCGCTATATCGCCCGAACCCCAAGTCGAGCACCGCAAGCGCAAGCACGGCCAGTCCGACATTGGACGAATGCCGTTCCGCACCAATGCTTATCGCCTCACTCGTCAGCGCGACGCAGGTATCCGCGTCACCGGTCATCGCAGTGATCCGTGCGATGATGCCGCGAAGGTTGGCCGCGGAGTGCAGCTGACCGGTGTCCTCAGCGATCCGCACACCCTCGTTCGCGGAGCGCAGCGCCTCACGCAAATGTCCGGCCACGAGCGCCGCCTGCGAGTGCTGCAGCAGGATGTGCGGCAAGCCTCCGATCAGTCCGCGCTCACGAGCCTCAACGAGCATCCGCTCGGTCTGGGCCGATGCTTCGTCGGCGTCCCCGATAACCATCAACAGGAACGCGCTATGCACGGCCAGGTTGCCGATCGTCATACCCAGCCGTTCGGGCCGGATCGCACGGACAGCAGGTGGAAGGGGCGGAATCTGATCCTCCGGCTCGCGGGCTTGCAGCTTCGCGAGTATCGAACTGGCTTCCAACATCGGGCGCAGCGGATGATCGGCAGGCAGCTGTACCGCGTCGATCAGTTCGGCGGCGCGCACGAGGGCCGGCGCCTCGTCGGCAAAGTAGGCCATCCGGACTACCTCGATCAGCATTCTGGCGGCCTCTTCGGCGTCACAGTCGTAGATCGTCTCCGCGCCGGCGAGCACCATCTCGGAGGCGTGCCTTGGGGTGCCCCGCTCGAACTCGAGCCGGGCGCGCACCCACGCCAGTTTGGCCAACGTTTTCGGGTCCTCCGTCAGCGCCGACGCCTCCAGCGCCAGGGCGGCGGCCCTGTCCAGTTGGGCTGAGTCACGGGCGCCCATCGCCGCGGCGGTCAGCCGCTCACCTCGCACCAACGGGTCCGCGGTCAGCCGCGCCGCCCGCTCGTGTGCCGCTGCGCTCGCCGCGTACCCGCCGCGCCGATCTGCGCGAAGCGCGGCGGCCTCCATCTCGTCGGCCGCATCGTCGTCGAAACCGCCCGCAGCCGAGGCGAGATGCCATGCTCGCCGGTCGGCGTACGCCGGTAGCGCACCGGCGAGCGCCCGATGGGCGGCGATCCGATCCGCCGCGGGTGCGCGTCCGTACACCGCCGAACGGATCAGCGGATGCCGGAAGCTGACCGCATCGTCGACGACGCGGATCAGCCGGGCTCGCTCTGCCGGTTCAAAGTCATTCAGCCCCAGCCCTATTCGTCCAGCGGCGGTGAGCACCACACCGAGTTCGCCGGTGTCTTCCGCGGCGGCGACCAACAGCGCCATGCGGGTTCGGATCGGCAGTCGGTTCACCTGCGAACCGAACGCGTCAAGCACCCGGCGCGCGCCCGTGGACAGCCCGGGCCCGACGGTGGGTGGTCCACCGGCGCCAGGATCGCCAACGCGCGCTGCGGCGGCCAACTCGATGAGGGCCAAGGGATTTCCACCGGCCTCTTCGATCAGCCGGTCACGCTGACCCGGCGTCAGATCGGCGGCCAGCTCGGCGAGCAGCGCTGCGGCCGCCGACGAGCTGAGCCCGCTCAGGCCGACCACACCAAGCCCGCGCAGATCGGTCACGTCGTCGCCGTCGCGCATCGCGAGCAGCAACACCACGCCTTCCGCGCCCAGCCGCCGGCCAGCGAATATCAGCGCGTCCAGCGACGCCCGGTCCACCCATTGGGCGTCGTCGACCAGGCACAGCAGCGGTCGATCACCTACGGCTTCGGACAGCAGCGTCAGCGTGGCCAGCCCGGTCAAGAACCGGTCCACGCCAGGGGCTTCGGCGAGCCGAACGCTGCGCGCAGCGCCGCGGCCTGCGGCGCGGGCAGCGAGTCAAGTCGATCGAGGCAGTCGAGGAACAGCAGGTGCAGTGCCGCGAACCGTAGTTCAGCCTCGGACTCGACGCCCGTGCAGCGCAGTATCCGGAAGTCCTTCGCATCGGTGGCGACGTGCTCCAGTTAGGGCGCTCTTGCCACTGCCTGCCTCGCCCTGAAGCACCAGCATCGAGCTGTGCCCGACGCGGGCATTCGCGAGTAGTTCGTGAATGTCGCCCAGCTCGGCCGCCCGCCCGTGCAGCACACCGCCAACCTATGCCCTTCCGTCAGGGCTACAGCGGCGAGGCACCCCGCAAATGTTCGAAAATCAGCGAGGTCTGCGTGCCCGCCACGTCGGCGTCGGCGTTGAGGTTCTCCACGACGAACGACCTCAGATCGTCGGTGTCACGCGCGGCGACGTGAAGGATGAAGTCGTCGGCCCCGGCCAGGAAGTAGACGTCCATAACCTGCGGCCTGGTCCGGATGTGCTGAATGAAGCTGCGGATCTTGCCGCGGGCATTGGCTTGCAGGCTCACCGAGATCATCGCCTGCAGTGTCAGACCGATCGCGGTGGGATCGATGTCGGTGTAGAAGCCGCGGATCACGCCCAAATCCTGCAGCCGCCGCACCCGGCCGTGACACGTCGACGGGGCGATGCCGACAAGCTCGGCCAGCGCGCTGTTGGACATCCGCGCATCCGCGTGCAGGGCGGTGAGAATGCGCCGATCGACGCCATCGATCTCGACGGGCTGAACATCCTTCGATGGCCGGGCCGAAGCAGCGCCCGATCTCGTCAATCCTTCTGGCATGCTCCAAATATATCGAAGAGTCTTCGAAGTGATTGCCATTACACCGAAAGTTCTTCACACTCTATGTAACCAACACGACTTTTAGGAGCCGTCATGCGCGTCGGAATCCCGACCGAAATCAAGAACAATGAGTACCGAGTCGCCATCACCCCCGCGGGTGTCGCCGAGCTGGTCCGCCGTGGCCACGAGGTGCTCATCCAGGCCGGCGCCGGCGAGGGTTCGGCGATCACCGATGCCGATTTCAAGCGGGTCGGTGCCCAGCTGATCAACACCGCCGACGAAGTGTGGGCCGAGGCGGAGCTGCTGCTGAAGGTCAAGGAGCCGATCGAGCCCGAGTACTCGCGACTGCGCAAGGGCCAGACGCTCTTCACCTACTTGCACCTTGCGGCGTCCAAGCCGTGCACCGATGCCCTGCTCGGGTCGGGTACCACGTCGATCGCCTACGAAACCGTGCAGACCGCCGACGGCGCGCTGCCGCTGCTGGCCCCGATGAGCGAGGTCGCCGGCCGGTTGTCCGCCCAGGTCGGTGCCTACCACCTGATGCGTACCCAGGGTGGTCGCGGCGTGCTCATGGGCGGCGTCCCCGGCGTCGCTCCGGCCGAGGTCGTGGTGATCGGTGGCGGTATGGCCGGCGACAACGCCGCCGCCGTCGCCTGGGGTATGGGCGCGCACGTCACCGTCTTCGACCTCAACGTGAACATTCTGCGCAAGATCGACGCCGAGTACGGCGGTGCCATCGAGACGCGCTACTCCTCACAGCTCGACCTGGAGGACGCCGTCAAGCAGGCCGACCTGGTCATCGGCGCGGTGCTGGTGCCCGGCGCCAAGGCGCCCAAGCTCGTGACGAATTCCACTGTCGCGCACATGAAGTCGGGTGCGGTGTTGGTTGACATCGCGATCGACCAGGGCGGCTGCTTCGAGGACTCGCACCCCACCACACACGACAACCCGACGTTCGCCGTCCACGACACGCTGTTCTACTGCGTGGCCAACATGCCCGGGGCGGTGCCACGCACGTCGACCTACGCGCTGACCAACGCCACCATGCCGTATGTGGTGAGGCTGGCCGACAAGGGCTGGCAGGCTGCCTGCCAGGCCGATTCGGCCCTCGCCAAGGGCCTGTCCACGCACGACGGCGCGCTGCTCTCCGACCAGGTGGCGGCAGACCTCGACCTGCCCTTCACCGACCCGGCGGCCGTGCTGGCCTGACCTTTCAACCCCCCGCGAACCCGGGCGCCGCAGATCCGCGGTGCCCGGGTTTGCTACCAAATGGGGGTACACCGCAATGACCATAGGGAATCACCCGATTCCTCGCTGGCGAGGATTGCCATACCGTCCTTCCGTGCACTAGGTGACGGGACGCGTGAGTCGGCATCGCAGAGGCGCTGAGTCAGGTGCAACTGTTGGCCGGTCGCCCGGCCGCGAGGGGTTGTCGGGCGACTTGGTCGCTGCGGACGTCGTGAACAGGTACCCGTCGCGCAGTTTCAGCTAAATGTCGTTGACGCTGACGATGCCGTCCTGAATCGCCCGGGCGACCAGCGCGGCTTTGGTGGTGGCGGGCCGTCCCACCGCGGCGTACTTGGCCCGCACTCGCTGTAGGTGGGTACGAACGGTCGTCGGTGCAATTTGCAGTTGGCGGGCAACTAGTTCCTTGCTTTCGGTACGAAACCAGGCAATCAGCACTTCCTTCTCCCGCGGCGCAAGGTTCGCGCGGCCGATCGTGCTGTCGTTGAGTATTGCCAAGGCCATCCGCGGTCCGACATAGGGCGTATCGGTTCCGGCCGCACGAATCGCGTCGATCAGGTGGCTCTTGCTTTCGGATTTCGTCAGGTAGGTGACCGCACCACGATCCAACGCAGTCAAGATCACTTCGTCTGTTGCGATGTGCGAGTAAACGATTACCCGATGCCGACGGGAAACTATGCGGTCCAGCGCGGTGAAGTCCACCCCGTTGCGGTGCTGTTGTAGTTCCAGCACGATCGGGCCGACTCTCGACCCGGACGGCGAAGGGTGCTCGGCGAGAAACTGCTCGGCCGAGAAATAGGTGCCCGCGAACCCGATGGGCGGCTGCGCCTGGTTGCACCACAGCTCGACGGCGGCGTGGATCGCGTCGTGTTCGTCGACGACTGCCACCGACGCGGTGCCGTTGGACTCCAGTCGGTGCAACGAGTCACCACTTTCCGTTTCGTGGTGAAACGCTATCGTCTCGATCGCCACGGTCTGTCGCTCCATCCCCGCCGGCGAGATGCAGGCACAGCTCATTTACTTAGCAATGAGGGCTGAGCGAGGAATCGGGTGTTTCCCTCGAAGTCCGCCTACGGAAGTAGTTCGGGTATCAGCAGAGTTGTGAGTTCCCCGATGAGGGGACGGTTGTTCGGAGCTTTCGGGTCGTCGGTGGCCGTCCGGGTCATGACGGCAAGCAAAAGGCGCTGGCGATCGGGCCCGTATGCGATTCCGATGTCGTTCGTGCTGGCGTAGTCGCCGTTCCCGGTCTTGTCAGCGGTCGTCCAGCCCGGCGGGAGGCCTGCCCGGACGCTCGACGTCTCGTTCTCCCGGAGCCAAGAGTCCAGCTGCTGCCGTTGGGCGGATGCGAGCGCGTCGCCGGCCAGCAGGTTGCGGTAACCACCGCCCAGCGCCTCGGGAGTGCTCGTGTCACGCGGATCGCCGGGGATCGCCGAGTTCAGCTCGGTCTCCCAGCGGTCCAGCCGCGTTCGGTCGTCGCCGATGCTGCGGGCGAACGCGGTGATGGCCTGCGGGCCGCCGATGGTCTTGAGCAACAGATTGCCCGCTGTGTTGTCGCTGACCTGCACGGCCGCCCGGCAGAGCTCGTCGAGTGTCATCTCACCGCCCGCCCGGGGCACAGTCCGCGGTGAATTCGGGACGAGCCCGGCGGGATCGACGAACACCTTTTGATCGAGCGTCAGCTGACCATCCTGGGTCATCTGAAGTACGCGCGCGGCCGCATAGCCTTTGAACGTTGAGCACATCGCAAACAGGTCCTCGGCGCGATGCGCGACCGATCTCCCCGAGTCGAGGTCCACAGCGAAAACACCGATCAGCGCGTTGTGCCTGCGCTCCAGCGCGTCGATCCGCTCGTTGATCGGCGGGACAGGCTCCGCCGGATCGGCAAGGACTGGCATTTCGGAGCATGCGGCGACCGCTGCGAGCGTCAACCCGCCGAGCAGCGCGTGCCGCCTGGACAGTCGAGTCATCGATCCCCAGGTTACAGATCAGCCCGCGATGCTCCGAAGCGGCTGTGGCAGCGACCTTTTCGATCGCTGTGGACCCAGGACCGCGGCGCCGTAGGGCCGGGTCAGAAGCTGGTGCGCGACGGCGTTGACTTGCTCGAGCGTGACGCCCTCGATCCTGTCGAGGGTCTGCGCGATGGTGCGGTGTTCGCCGTAATTGAGCTCGCTGCGGCCGATACGGTTCATCCGCGAACCGGAATCCTCCAGCCCCAGCACCAGCCCGCCGCGCAGCGAGCCCTTGGCTATTCGGCATTCCGCCTCGGTGATGCCGTCGCGTGCGACCTCCTCGAGAACCTCGGTGGTCACCCGGACGACTTCGTCGAATCGTTCGGGCTGGCACCCCGCGTAGATCGAAAGGGCCCCGCTGTCGGAGAACGTGTCGATCGTCGAATACACCGAGTACGCCAGGCCGCGCGTTTCCCGAATCTGTTGAAACAGCCGCGAACTCAGGCCGCCGCCGAGCGCAGTGTTGAGCACCGACAGCGCCCACCGCTGCTCCCAGTGCCTTCCAGGCGTGCGCACACCAAGCGTCAGGTGCGTCTGTTCGGCATCCCGGTTGATCAGCCGCAGGGTCGGCCGGCCGGTGACCCGGCCGGTGCCCTTGCGCGGGGCCGCAGGTGTGCGCCCGCGCATCAGCCTCGACCCGAAATGCTCACGCACCAGCGCGATCACCTCGTCGTGTTCGACGTTGCCCGCCACCGCGACCACCATCCGCTCGGGGATGTAGCGCCTGACGTGGAACGAATGCAGTTGGCCCCGCGTCATCGCCGAGACCGAATCGACGCTGCCGATCACCGGACGGCCCACCGGATGCTCGCCGAACATCGCCGAGAGGAAGACGTCACCGAGTGTGTCCTCGGGGTCGTCGTCGCGCATCGCGATCTCCTCGAGGACCACATCGCGTTCGACCTCGACATCGTCGGCGGCGCAACGGCCGCGCAGCACCACATCGGCGACCAGGTCGACCGCCAACTCGAGGTCCGTGTCGAGCACGTGCGCGTAGTAGCAGGTGTGCTCCCTGGCAGTGAACGCGTTCAGCTCACCGCCGACGGCGTCCACGGCCTGGGCGATCTGCACCGCGGTACGCGTCGGTGTCGACTTGAACAGCAGGTGTTCCAGGAAGTGTGCGGCACCGGCCACGCTGCGTCCCTCGTCGCGCGAGCCGACACCGACCCACACACCGACCGATGCAGAACGCACCGATGGGATGTACTCGGTGACGACACGCAGGCCACCGGGCAAGCTGGTGCGGCGTACCGCCTCCGACGTTTCGTCGGTGCGGGCGCCGCGATGCAGTGCCCGGGACCTAGCTGCTGGCGGTTGCGGCATCGACGGGTGCGGACGCGTCCGGATTGGCGGAGCTGTCTGCTGCGTCCTCTTCGGCGACCAGGATCAGCGAGATCTTGCCGCGGTTGTCGATGTCGGCGATCTCCACTCGCAGCTTGGCGCCCACCTTGACCACGTCTTCGACCTTGGCGATGCGCTTGCCGCGGCCGAGTTTGGAGATGTGCACCAGCCCGTCCCGACCCGGCAGCAACGACACGAACGCGCCGAAATCGGTTGTCTTGACTACGGTTCCGAGGAAGCGCTCGCCGATCTTCGGCAGCTGCGGGTTGGCGATGGCGTTGATCTTGTCGATCGCAGCCTGCGCGGCCTCGCCGTTGCTGGCGCCGACGAACACGGTGCCGTCGTCCTCGATGGAGATCTGCGCGCCGGTCTCCTCGGTGATCGAGTTGATGACCTTGCCCTTGGGCCCGATGACCTCGCCGATCTTGTCCACAGGCACCTTGATGGTGGTGATCCGCGGTGCGTACGGGCTCATCTCGTCGGGGGTGTCGATGGCCTCGGCCATCACCTCGAGGATGGTCAGCCGGGCATCCTTGGCCTGTGACAGCGCGCCCGCCAGCACCTGCGACGGGATGCCGTCGAGCTTGGTGTCCAGCTGCAGCGCGGTGACGAAGTCCTTGGTGCCCGCGACCTTGAAGTCCATATCGCCGAACGCGTCCTCGGCACCGAGGATGTCGGTCAGCGCGACGAAGCGCCGCTCGGTTCCGCCGCCTTCGGTCTCGATGTCGTCGGACACCAGACCCATGGCGATGCCCGCGACCGGGGCCTTCAGCGGCACACCGGCATTGAGCAACGACAGCGTCGACGCGCACACCGACCCCATCGAGGTGGAACCGTTGGAGCCCAGCGCCTCCGACACCTGCCGGATCGCGTACGGGAACTCCTCGACGCTGGGCAGCACGGGGACCAGAGCCCGCTCGGCCAGCGCGCCATGGCCGATCTCGCGGCGCTTCGGCGAGCCGACGCGGCCGGTCTCACCGGTCGAATACGGCGGGAAGTTGTAGTGGTGCATGTAGCGCTTGGTGGTTTCCGGCCCCAGCGAATCGATCTGCTGGGCCATCTTGATCATGTCCAGCGTCGTGACACCCAGGATCTGGGTCTCCCCACGCTCGAACAGCGCGCTGCCGTGTGCCCGCGGCACCACGGCCACCTCGGCGCTGAGGGCACGGATGTCGGTGATGCCACGACCATCGATGCGGAAGTGGTCGGTCAGGATGCGCTGGCGGACAAGCTTTTTGGTCAGCGACCGGAACGCGGCGCCGATCTCCTTCTCCCGGCCGGCGAACTGTTCGGCCAGCCGCTCGAGCACCTCGGCCTTGATCTCGTCGGTGCGGTCGTTGCGCTCGTTCTTGCCCGCGATGGTCAGAGCCTTGGACAGCGCGTCGGTCGCCACTGAGGCGACCGAGTAGTACACGTCGTCGCCGTAGTCGGGGAAGACGGGGTACTCGCCGGTCGGCTTGGCCGCACGATCGGCCAGCTCCTGCTGCGCCGCGCACAGCGTCTTGATGAACGGCTTGGCGGCTTCGAGGCCTTCGGCGACAACGGATTCCGTCGGCGCCTGCGCGCCGCCCGCAATGAGCTCGATGACGTTCTCGGTTGCCTCGGCCTCGACCATCATGATGGCCACGTCATTGTCTTCGAGCACGCGGCCGGCCACCACCATGTCGAAGACGGCACGCTCGAGCTGCTCGACGGTCGGGAATGCGACCCAGGTGCCGTCGATCAGCGCGACGCGCACTGCGCCGATTGGTCCGGAGAACGGAAGGCCCGCGAGCTGGGTCGACATCGACGCGGCGTTGATTGCGACCACGTCGTACAGATCGTTGGGATCCAGGCTCATCACCGTGACGACGACCTGGATCTCGTTGCGCAGGCCGTCGACGAACGACGGGCGCAGCGGCCGGTCGGTCAGTCGGCAAGTCAGGATTGCGTCGGTGGACGGGCGGCCCTCCCGGCGGAAGAACGAACCGGGGATGCGCCCAGCGGCGTACATCCGTTCCTCGACGTCGATCGTCAGCGGGAAGAAGTCGAAGTGGTCCTTGGGGTTCTTGCTGGCGGTGGTCGCCGACAGCAGCATCGTCTCGTCGTCGAGGTAAGCGACGGCGGAGCCGGCGGCCTGCTGGGCGAGCCGACCGGTCTCGAAGCGGATGGTGCGGGTGCCGAAGCTCCCGTTGTCGATTACGGCGGTGGACTCGTATACGCCGTCTTCAATTTCGACTACAGACATTTGCGTCCGTATGGCCTCTCTGGGTTCAGTGCTTTCACTGTTCAGCTGTTTCGCGTCGTCACAGCGTGTGAACCACCGGCCTAGATGCGGCTACGGCCATCGATCGAAGCTGTCGGGATTCAGACCCGGCAGCCACTACCGAAGACCGCGCGATCAGGCGGGTCCCGATATGAGACGCGGGAACGGTGCTCGCGGATATGCGGAACCGCACCCAATCGTTCGAGCCGAACGGCTGGCGAACTCGTCCATACTACATTGCAGCAGGTACGGGACCGAAATCTGGACGTGAGGAGCTAGTCGGGTCGACGTCCCCATGCACCGACCACCGTCGCAGGCGTGCTGCAAGAGCAGCGCTGTTGGTTCGGCGAGCATTGCTGCCTGACTTTGAAGCCGGATGATTTCCGCGTCGTCGCTTCCGAGAACGAAATCCGGTGTGGTCACACAGCTACTAACGCCTGACCACCCCGATTTGCGTCAGCGACGCAGCCCGAGGCGGTCGATCAGGGAGCGATAGCGCTCCACGTCGACCTGGGCGACGTACTTGAGCAGCCGACGCCGACGGCCGACGAGCAGCAGCAGCCCGCGCCGCGAGTGGTGGTCGTGCTTGTGCACCTTCAGGTGCTCGGTCAGGTCGGCGATGCGCTTGGTCAGCAGCGCGACCTGGGCTTCCGGGGAGCCGGTGTCGGTGTCGTGCAGGCCGTACTGGCCCAGAATGGTCTTCTTCTCTTCGGCAGTGAGCGCCACGAAATAACTCCATCAAATCGGTCCGCGACTTTTCTAAGGCGTAGCCACCGCGAACTGCAGCACACGCCGGGTCGGCAGGGAGTCTAGCAGCGGGCCGCGGCGAGCCGCGAATTCAGCATCAGCCCGCGGAAAGAATCGTGCGCGCGTGCTCGGTGTCGTAACCCATCGTCGCCATAAGCTCTTCTACCCGCTCGAACTTCTCCTGACCGCGGATGCGGGCAACGAAGTCCACCGCGACGTGCTGACCGTAGAGGTCCGCGTTCGTGTCGAGGACGAACGCCTCCACGGTGCGGGTGCGCCCCGAGAACGTGGGATTGGTGCCAACCGACACCGCAGCCTGGTACCGCTCACCGGGCACCACGGTCCCGGTGATCGGGCCGTGGCCGAGCACGGTGAACCAGGCGGCGTAGACGCCGTCGGCGGGGATCGCCGAGTACATCGGCGGCGCCACGTTGGCCGTCGGGAAGCCCAGCACCTTGCCGCGCCCGTCGCCCCGCACTACCACGCCCTCGACGCGGTGCGGACGGCCCAGCGCCTCGGCGGCCGCGACCACGTCGCCGGCGTCCACACAGGACCGGATGTACGTGGACGAGAACGTGATGTCCTCGTTCTGGTGGTGCTCGCTGACCAGCGACATGCCCTGCACCGCGAAGCCGAAGCGCTCGCCCGCCTTGCGCAGCGTGTCGACGCTGCCTGCGGCCTTCTTGCCGAAGGTGAAGTTCTCCCCCACCACCACTTCGACCGCATGCAGGTGTTCCACGAGCAGCTCGTGGATGTAGCGGTCCGGGGTCAGCTTCATGAAGTCGGTGGTGAACGGCATCACCAGGAACACGTCGATGCCCAGTTCCTCGACGAGCTCGGCGCGCCGGGTCAAGGTGGTCAGCTGTGCAGGATGGCTGCCGGGGAACACGACCTCCATCGGGTGCGGGTCGAACGTCATCAGCACCGACGGCACGCCACGAGTCCGGCCGGCCTTGACTGCGTGACTGATCAGCTCCTGGTGCCCGCGATGCACACCGTCGAAGACGCCGATCGTAACGACGCCTCGGCCCCAGTCCGTCGGGATGTCGTCTTGCCCCCGCCAGCGCAGCACAGCCGCAAGCCTACGGCGCAGTGGCGTGGCAGGCCTCGCTGGACCACCAGATCAGGTGAAGATTGCCTAAACTTTCTAAACGTGAGTCCCGACGGCAACCCACGCGACCTGACCACGGTTGCCCAGGACTATCTCAAAGTCATCTGGACCGCGCAGGAGTGGTCCCTGGAGAAGGTCAGCACCAAGATGCTCGCCGAGCGAATCGGCGTGTCGGCCAGCACCGCCTCGGAGTCCATTCGCAAGCTCGCCGACCAGGGGCTGGTCAATCACGAGAAGTACGGCGCCGTGACGCTGACCGAGGCGGGCAGACGCGCCGCGCTGGCGATGGTGCGCAGGCACCGGCTGATGGAGACGTTCCTCGTCCGCGAGCTCGGCTACAGCTGGGACGAGGTGCACGACGAAGCCGAGGTCCTCGAACACGCAGTGTCTGATCGGATGCTCGACCGGATCGACGCGAAGCTGGGCCATCCCACCCGCGACCCGCACGGCGATCCGATCCCCGCCGCCGACGGCCAGGTCCCGACCCCCGATGCGAGGCAGCTGTCGGTGTGCCAGAACGGTGATGCGGGCACGGTGGCGCGCATCTCCGACTCGGACCCTGAGATGCTGCGGTACTTCGACAGCGTGGGCATCAGCCTGGATTCACGGCTGCGGGTGGTGGCGCGCCGCGACTTCGCCGGGATGATCTCGGTGGCGATCGAGGGACCAGACGGGCAAGGTGGCCCCGCCACCACGGTCGACCTGGGAAGCCCTGCGGCAGAAGCGATTTGGGTGGTGGGCTAGCGCATCACCGCGTGGCCACCAGACCATCGAGAAGCAGGTCGAGCATTCGCTTCGACTGCTCACGTGAGCCGCTGGCCAGGGAGATGCCCAGCAGGCTCGTGACCACATCGTCGGCTGGCACGTCGCCGCGCAGACTTCCGTCGGCCGCCCCGGCTGTCAGGAGCGAGTCGACGGCGGCGACGATGCGCGCCCTCGTCTCATTGGGCTCGACCGCGCCCGACTCGAAGATCGCGCGCAACGACTCGGCCATGCCACGCTTCGCCGCGACGAACTCGGCGTACCTGTCCATCCACCGGCGCAGTGCATCCGCGGGCGGATGCTCGTTCAACAGTTGCGCCGCGGATGACGACACGTCGGCGAGTTCGGCACGGTAGACGGCCTCGATGAGGGCTTCACGAGTTGGGAAGTGCCGGTAGAGCGTGCCGATACCGACGCCGGCACCGCGCGCGACCGCCTCGAGCGACACGGGGCCGTCGCCGACCGCGAACGCCGCTGCTGCAGTCTCCAGCAGACGCTCACGGTTGCGCCGAGCATCCGACCGCTCAGCCATAGCGGAGGCTCCTCCGTTTCTGTTATCGTAACTAACCGGAGGTTCCTCCGTATCTGCAAGTATGCCATCTAGGAGCACAAATGACCGACCTTTCGCGCGTCGCCCGCATCGGCTATGGAGCGATGCAACTCGGCGACGGCGTGACGACCGACGATGCGATCGCCGTTCTGCGCCGCGCCATCGAGCTCGGCGTCAATCACATCGACACCGCCTCGTTCTATGCCGGCGGGGAGGTGAACAGGCGGATCCGGCAAGCGCTGGCGCCGTACCCCGATGACTTGGTCATCGTGAGCAAAGTCGGCGCGGCACACACCACCACCGGCCCTATCCCCCTCACGGCGGCGCAGAAGCCCGCCGAACTGCGGGCAGCTGTCGAGGCGGATCTCGAGCAACTCGGTATCGATCGCATCCCGGTCGTGAACCTCCGGCGCCTCGACCTCGGGCCCGGCCTGCAGGCCGAGGGCGATCAGATCGTCAGCGTCGACGACCAACTGGCCGAGATGATCGCCATGCGCGACGAGGGCAAGATCGGCGCAATCGGTATCAGCGCCGTCGAGGCCGACGTGGTGCGCCAGGCACTTGCCGCCGGACTCGTCTGCGTCCAGAACGCCTACAGCCTGCTCGATCGCTCCCAGGAAGCGACGCTGCGACTGTGCGAGGCAGAGGGCATCGCGTGGGTTCCGTTCTTTCCCCTCGGATCGGCGTTCCCGGGCTTCCCCGACGTCGCCGACGACCCAGTGGTCAACGAGGTGGCCGACGAGATCGGCGCCACCCCTACGCAGATCGGGTTGGCGTGGCTGCTCACCCACTCGCCGAACACACTGCTGATTCCGGGCACGCGCTCGATCGCCCACCTCGAGCAGAACATGGCCGCGGGTGACATCACGCTGACGGCCGATTCGGTCGCCCGCCTCGATGCCGTCGGCGATCACTCTCCCCGCGCCCACGGCATCGAACCGTTCGTCAGCGACTAGCGCGACCGCGGGCAAGAGAGGCGATGCCTGCCAACACCGCAAGCGCGATCGACACGCCGAACACGACCGTCAGTCCCTGATGGAAGGGACCCGAGATGAGATCCGGGAAGAACTCGCGGCCGGTGATCGTGGCGGCGTTCTCGGGCGGCAGGTGCATCAGCACACCGCTCGGCGCAAGCAGATGTTCAAGCGGATTGACGCCCAGGACAGCGGCGAACAACGTCGACACCGGGGGCAACACCGCGACCTGCGCAGCGACGGCGTGCGGCACGCCCTGATCCTGCAGTCCACTCGTCAGCGCGGTGGGCAGAGTGTGGGCGAGGCCGATGACCATCAGCGAGAAGAACACACCGATCGACAGCGCCGTGCCGCTGTTCTGGAATGTCGCGCGCATGCCGGACACCACACCGCGCTCACTGGGCAGCACGCTGCCCATGATCGCGGAGGTGTTCGGCGCGGCGAACATGCCGCTGCCAATTCCATTGAGCGCGATCAGGAGTGCGAACGCCCAGTACGGGAAATTGATCGGCAACATGAGTAGGCCGACGAAGCTCAGCCCGAACAGCAGCATGCCCACCGATGCGATGCCGCGCGCACCGACGCGGTCCGACATTGCTCCCGCCGCAGGACCCGCGATGAGGAACCCGGCGGTCAACGGCAGAATGAAGATGCCCGCCCACAGCGGCGTGTCGGAATAGTCGTAGCCGTGCAGCGGCAGCCAGATGCCCTGTAGCCAGACGATCAGCATGAACTGCAGGCCGCCCTGTGCAAGGGCCGCCGCCAGCGTCGCGAAGTTGCCCGCGCTGAACGCCCGAATCTTGAACAGGCTCAACCGAATCATCGGTTCGGCGACCCGGGATTCGATGACGACGAACGCGATCAGCAAGACGATGCCAAGCACCAGCGTCGCCAGCACGAAGGGGCTCTGCCAGCCGGTCGGGTGACCGCCGTGTGGCTGGATGCCGCTGGTGATCGCGACGAGGACCGCGGACAGGCCCACGGCGAACGTGATGTTGCCCCACCAGTCGATGCGGCCGCGATGCCGTTCGCCGGTGTCGCGCAGGCGCCGGTATGCCCAGATGGTGCCGAAGACTCCGACGGGCACGTTCACCCAGAACACCGCCCGCCAGTCCCATGCGGCCAGCAGTCCCCCGGCCACCAGGCCGATGAATTGTCCCGCCAGCGCAGCCACCTGGTTGAAGCCGAGCGCGAAGCCACGCCGGTCGGGCGGGAACGCGTCGGTGAGAATCGCGGCCGAATTCGCGGTGAGCATCGATCCGCCGACGGCCTGCAGCAGGCGCCAGCCGATCAGCCACTGAGCAGCCGCCGCACCGCTAAAGGGGTCGAACGACAACAGAATCGACGCAACCGTGAACACGGTGAAGCCGAAGTTGTAGACGCGCACGCGGCCGTACATGTCGCCGATGCGGCCGAGCGTGACCACGAGCACCGACTGCACCAGCCGGTAACCCATGATCATCCACAGCAGGTAGGTGATGTTGGCGGGCGCGAGCGGATCCAGATGAATGCCGCGGAAGATCGCGGGCAGCGAGATGATGACGATCGATCCGTCGAGCGCGGACATGAAGACCGCCGCGGTGGTGTTGGTCAGCGCAACCCAGCGGTAGTTGTCGTGGGCCTCCACCTCGAGCTGGTCGGTAGCCATCTACAGGTGGTAAGCCAGTCGTTCGATCAGCGGTGCGGCCACGGCAAGCTGCTCGAGTTCGGATTCGGTGAAGTCTGCGAGGCCCTGCGCAAGCTGTTCCACGCGGGCGTTGCGCCGCCGATTGAGCTCACGCCTGCCTGCGGCGCTGATGGACAACAGGATTCGCCGACCGTCAGTGGGGTCGGGCTGACGCTTGACGAGGCCCCGCGCTTCGAGCTCACCCAGCGTGGCCCCCATCGACTGGGGGCTGATCTGCTCCTGCCGGGCGAGATCCGCCGCGGCCGCGGGACCGCCGCGGTCCAGCCGGCCAAGCGCCGCTGTCTCAGGGAACGTGAGTGCGCCCGTGACCGGCACCTGCCGCAGCCGGCGACGCAGTAGGCCCATGCACAACAGCAGCGCCCTCGCCACGCCTTCGGTCTGCCGGTCGACGCGCATATTTATCAGCCTAGACTGATCAGTAGCGGCTGATCAAACCTCAGGTCAGTCGAGCGTGGCGGGACGCAGCACCACGACCGACTTCGTGCGGTTCCGCTGATCATGCAGCAGCGCGATGACATGACCGTCGGGGGCGGTCGCGGCGTAAACGCCATCGATGCCTGCGGGCGGCAGGGCGCGTCCGTGCCGGGTGTCCTCCGCCTCTGAGGCAGACAAGTCGCGGCGCGGAAACGATTGCAGGCAGGCCTCGTCCAGCGAGTAGCTCAAGCGAGGTTCCTCGGCGAGGACGTCGAGAGTGCGGGCCTGCTCCAGTCCGAACCGGCCGACCCGGGTACGCCGCAATGCGGTGAGATGGCCGCCGACGCCCAGAGCCGCGCCGACGTCGCGGGCCAGCGCCCGGATGTACGTGCCACTGGAGCAGTCGACCTCGACGTCCACGTCGACGGGCCCGTTCTGGCGCCGGATGGCCAACACGTCGAACCGATCGATCCGGACGTTGCGCGGCGCCAACTCGACTGCCTGCCCCTCGCGGGCCAGCGTATAGGCCCGCTTGCCGCCCACCTTGACGGCACTGACAGCCGACGGCACCTGGGCGATCTCACCGCGCAGCGCGACGACCGCCGCATCGATCTGCGCATCGGTGAGGTCATCGGCCGAAACAGACTGCAAGACTTCGCCTTCGGCGTCCTCGGTCGACGTCGTCTGGCCCAGTCGCATGGTCGCCGAGTACGACTTGTCGGTGGCGGTGAGCAGTCCGAGGATCTTGGTCGCCCGTTCGATGCCGACGACGAGCACGCCGGTGGCCATCGGGTCGAGGGTGCCCGCGTGGCCCACCTTGCGCGTGCCGAAGATTCGCCTGCAGCGGCCCACCACATCATGGCTGGTGACACCGGCGGGCTTGTCGACGACGACAACGCCGGCCTCGGTCATAAGACGATCGCAGTCAGCGCCAGTCCGTCGCGCACCGACCACCGTCCTGACAGCGACTCGAGAGGTGGGCCCGATTCGGCGGCCGGGTCGATGAGGATGCGTGACTCGAACCCGCCCGAAGTGCCGCTGTCGTCGACGTCGAACGTGATGTGCGCGTCCTCGAAGCCGAGCCAACGGTGCGTCAGCGGATACCACGCCTTGTACGTCGCCTCTTTGGCGCAGAACAGGATTCGATCCCAATGCAGGCCGTTGGGCATCGCCTGCAATTCGATACGTTCCTTGGGAAGGCTGACAGCATCCAGCACACCGTTCGGCAGCACGTCGTGCGGTTCGGCGTCGATGCCGACCGAGCGCACCGCTCCGTGCCTGCCAACGGCCGCGCCGCGAAAGCCCGTGCAATGGGTGAGGCTGCCGACGACGCCGTCGGGCCAACAGGGTTCACCCTTGTCCCCCTTGAGGATCGGCATCGGCGGCACCCCCAGTTCGCCGAGGGCCTGCCGCGCGCAGTACCGCACGGTGATGAACTCGTTGCGCCGCTTGGCCACCGACTTCGCGATCAGTGGCTCTTCTTCCGGCAGCGGCGCCAATTCCGGTGGATCGTCATACATTTCGGCCGCCGCCAAAGTGTCGATACCTGGCAGGACGCCGGCGAGCAGCGGGGCGGCCATCATGACTGTCTGGCCCTGGTGCGCTCCTGCACCTTCTCGGCGTGGTCCCGCATCTCCTGGGTGATCTGGAAGTGACCGCCGAACTCGTTGAGGTAGCCCGGCGCGTACTTCGGGTCCGGCAATATCTGCCGGAGCCACCGATAAGGCTTGCGCCGCCGCCATTCTCGCGGATAGCCGACCGACACCTCTTCATGCCGCACACCGTCGTACCAGGTGGTGCGCGGGATGTGCAGGTGGCCGTAGACCGAACAGACAGCGTTGTAGCGCGTGTGCCAGTCGGCGGTCGCGGTGGTGCCGCACCACAGCGCGAACTCCGGGTAGAACATCGCGTCGCAGGGCTCGCGCACCAGTGGGAAGTGGTTGACCAGCACGGTCTGGTCCATCCAGTCGAGGTCCTCGAGCCGCTTGCGGGTAGCGGACACCCGGTCGCGGCACCAGGCGTCGCGGGTGGCGTAGGGCTCGGACGACAGCAGGAACTCATCGGTGCCGACCACGTTGCGTTCCCGGGCGATGGCCAGCCCCTCGGCCTTGGTCGCGGCGCCCTGCGGGAGGAAGGTGTAGTCGTACAGCAGGAACATCGGCACGATGGTCGCCGGGCCGCCTTCTTCGGTCCACACCGGAAACGGGTGCTCCGGGGTGATGATGCCCATCTCGTCGCACATGTTGACCAGGTAGTCGTAGCGCGCCTTGCCGAAGATCTGCATCGGATCCCGGTTGGTGGTCCACAGCTCGTGGTTGCCCGGCACCCAGATGACCTTGGCAAACCGCTTGCGGAGCAGGTCGAGCGCCCAGCGGATCTCGTCGGTGCGCTCGCCGACGTCTCCGGCGACGATCAGCCAGTCGTCGGCTGAAGCCGGATAGAGCGACTCGGTGATCGGCTTGTTGCCGGTGTGACCCGTGTGCAGGTCGCTGATGGCCCATAGGGTGGGCCTGCTGCCGTCACGTGTCACAACCGACCAGCCTACTTGCGATAGCGCCGAGCTCCGATCCGGCAACTAGAACCTGTTCTTGTTTACCGTCCGGGCGGCTGCGGCGGACCGCTACACTCCCCCGCAGGGTCGGACGACGCCGGCGGCCGAGCCGCCGACACAGGCAAGGGGGTGTGATGGGCGCCAAGCTGCGCGTCCTGTCGGCGCTGTGCGCACTGATCGCGGCGGTGATCGTGGTCTGGCAGACCAACCCGGCCGACCCTCAAGCCCCAGGGAATGTCGAGCTGCGGTCGACGGCCGCACCCCTGTCCGACGTGTCGACGACGATCAAGTGGCCCGTGGTCGATACCGTCGATCCGCGGCCGTTCGACCCGTGCGATGACATCCCGATCGACGTGATCCAGCGGATCGGCCTGGCCTTCACCCCGCCCACACACGAGGACGGGCTGCGCTGCCACTACGACGCGGGCAACTACCAGATGGCCGTGGAAGCCTTCGTCTGGCGAACCTACGAGGCCACGCTGCCGCCCGATGCACTCGAGCTCGACATCAACGGGCATCGCGCGGCGCAGTACTGGATCATGAAGCCGACCGACTGGAACGACCGCTGGTGGATCACCTGCGGTATCGCGTACAAGACCAGCTACGGCGTCATCCAGCAGACGCTGTTCTACTCGCCGAAGTACGCCGCTGACGACGTCGACTGCCTGCAAACCAACCTGCAGCGCGGCCGTGAGCTGAGCAACTACTACAAGTACTAGCCGTCGCGGGCACCACGGCGGGATCGGGCAGAAGTTGAGTCCAGGCGGCGGTGGTGGCGGAGGCGGCGGCGGGGCGTCGCCCTCGAAGATGTTCTGCGCGACATTGCCTTGCCCGAAGTAGACGTACCAGTAGGTATGGCAGACGTTCCGGTCCCACTCCACCGGGTTCGTCCGAAGATTGCCGGTCTGCACCGGAGGGTCGCCTGGACACCAGCGACACGGGCCCGACGGGCTGTCCGGCGGACAGCCCGGCCAGCTGTTCACCGGGATGGGATCAGCGGGACGCCGGTACGACAACCCGCGCACGGCACGAGAAAGCGGCGCAGACGCGCGAGCGCATCGTCGCCGCCGGCAGCGACCTCGTGCACGGGTTCGAGACGTGGAACTGGCGGGAGCTGACCTTCAAGGCCGTCGCCGAACGAGCCGGTGTCGGTGAGCGCACGGTCTACCGGCACTTCCCCACCGAACGGCACCTGCGCGACGCCGTCATGCAACGGCTGGAATCCGAGGCCGGTATCCCCTACGAGGATGTGAACCTGACCAACCTTGCCGAGACGACCTCGCGTGTTTTCGGTTTGCTGCAACGGTTTTCGGTGTGTGAATCGATTCCCACCCCGCATGATCCGGCGTTCGTCAGCTCCGACCAGCGTCGGCGAGACGCACTGCTGCGCGCCGTATCTGAAGCGGCTCCGGCCGGCTCGGCATCGCACCAGCGGATGATCGCCGGGTTGCTCGACGTGCTGTGGAGCCCGGCGTGCAATGAGCGCCGCGTCGGCGTGTGGGGACTCGACGGCGCCGACGCCACCGGCGCGATCGAATGGCTGATGGCCAAGGTCGTCGCTGCCATCGATGCCGATGGTCCACCGTCTGCGTAGCCTGTGTCAGGTGACCGCAGTAACGACCACCGCTCAGTCGTCACCGCTTCGTTCGGGGATCAAGAAGTACGCAGGCCACGCCGTCAGCACCCTGCTGAAGCTGCCGCCGCGCACCACCGAGTACGTCGTGCATCGAGGGCTCCGCGTGCCGATGCGCGACGGCGTCGAGTTGATCGCCGACCACTACGAACCGCGGACGTCCGAACCGTCGGGCACGCTCCTGCTCCGTGGGCCGTACGGCCGCAGGTGGCCGTTCTCCGCGTTGTTCGTCTCGGTATACGCGTCGCGCGGCTACCACGTCGTCTTCCAGAGCGTCCGTGGAACGTTCGGTTCTGGCGGCGAATTCAACCCGATGGCCGACGAGATCGCCGACGGCGCGGACACCGCCGCCTGGCTGCGCGACCAACCGTGGTTCACGGGTTCTTTTGGCACCGTTGGGATTTCCTACCTGGGGTTCACCCAGTGGGCGATGCTGACGGATCCGCCGCCGGAGATGAAGGCCGCCGTCATCACCGTCGGCCCGCACGACCTCAGCGGCCCGCGGTGGGGTACCGGTTCATTCGGGCTCACCGACTTCCTCGGCTGGTCCGACATGATCGCCCACCAGGAGGATCCGGGCCGCATCCATGCCCTCGTCCGCCAAGTGAGATCGCGACGGGCGCTCACGGCGGCTACCAGCGCGCTGCCGGTCGGCGAGGCGGCCAGGGCGCTCCTTGGCACGGGCGCGCCGTGGTTCGAGTCCTGGCTGGAGCATCCCGAGCACGACGACCCGCACTGGGCACCGATGCAACTACACCAGGCGCTGGAGCGCACGCAGATTCCCGTGCTGCTGCTCGGCGGGTGGCAGGACCTGTTTCTCGAGCAGACGCTCGCGCAGTATCGACGTCTGACTGAGCGCGGCGTACCGGTCGCGGTCACGATCGGGCCGTGGACCCACGCGCAGATGATGACCAAAGGAGCGCCGACAGTCATCCGAGAATCGTTGGGCTGGTTGGGCGCTCATCTGGCGGCCACTCGCAGCGTGACACGCAAACCGGTGCGGATATACATCAACGGGCACGGCTGGGAGGACCTCGACGGCTGGCCGCCCGCGATGCCCGAGCAGGTGTTGTACCTCCGGCCTGCGGGCCACCTCGGCGCCACCGCACCCGATCAGGACACGCCGGCGTCGACTTTCACCTTCTACCCCGCAGACCCGACGCCGACCATCGGCGGCCGGCTGTTGTCACCGGAAAGTGGCTACCGCAACGACACTCGGCTGGCCGAACGCGCGGACGTGCTGACGTTCACCGGTGCTCCGCTGCCGACGGATCTGCATGTCGTCGGAACCCCGGTGCTGCAGTTGTCGCACTCGTGCGACAACCGATACAACGACCTGTTCGTCCGGATCAGCGAGGTGGACGGGCGGGGCCGCTCCCGCAACGTTAGCGACGGATATCTCTGCGCCACAACGGATTCACGCAATGTGCGGATCGAACTGGACGCGGTCGCGCACCGCTTCCCTGCCGGGTCGCGCATCCGGCTGCTGATCGCAGGCGGGTCCCATCCGCGGTTCGCCCGCAATCTGGGCACCGGCGAACCAAAGATCAGCGGGCGGCGGCTCGCCGCGGCGACGCACACCGTGCACCTCGGTGAGGGCGGCACCTCGCGGCTGATCCTGCCCGCGGGACCGCGGCCGCCAGCGTGAGTCAGCTTGTGTGCCAATCGGGATTGAGCAACTCGATGCGGTCGATGTTCTGTTCCGCCCAGGCCCGAATCTGGCCGAGCGGCTCCGCGACGCCGATTCCGAGGTCGGTCAGTGTGTACTCGACGCGCGGGGGCACCTCTGCATAAACAGTTCTGTCGACCAGGGACGCCGCCTCGAGCCGCCGCAAGGTGTGGGTCAGCATTTTCGGGCCGATGCCAGGAAGACGCGCCTGAAGCTCGGTGAAGCGGGCGGGCCCGTCCTCGAGCGATCCGATGATCAGCGCAGACCACTTGTTGGCCAGCAGATCCAGCAGCGCCCGGCAGGGCACGACTCGGAGTAGACGTTGTGCTCGTCATGGCGACCGGTCGGACATGTCCTGGCCAAGCCGTCACTCCTCGAAACTCGTCTACCTTCATTTCTTTCCGCCAAGGTAGTAGGCGCCCTTGCAGGGTACTGGGGTTTCGCCTCTACGATCGCGGCCGTGAACACCATGACTGGCATCGGCTCATTCAAAGGCCTGCCGATCGAAGACCCCGATGCCCTACAAGACGTCGAGGTGCCGATGCCGGAATTGCGTCCGCACGACGTGCTGGTCCGCGTGCAGGCCGTCTCGGTCAACCCGGCCGACGTCAAGCGCCGAGGTTCATTGCCGCCGTCGGAGACACCGGCCATTCTCGGTTTCGACGCCGCAGGCGTAGTCGAGGCGGTCGGTCCTGCCGTGACGACGCTCGCCGTCGGCGATGACGTCTGGTACGCCGGCGACATCAGCAGGCAGGGCAGCAATGCGCAATTCCATGCGGTCGACGAACGGATTGCGGCGCGTAAGCCCGCATCGCTGTCCCACGCCGACGCCGCGGCACTGCCGCTCACCACGATCACCGCATGGGAGACACTGTTCGAGCGCTTCGGCCTCGGCGCCGAATCCCGCGGCGACCTTCTGGTGCTCGGCGCCGCAGGCGGCGTCGGATCCGTGATGATCCAGTTGGCCAAAGCCTTGACCGGTGTCCGCGTGATCGCCACCGCCAGTCGCGACGATTCGCGACAATGGGCGACGGGCATGGGGGCCGACGTCGTCATCAATCACCACGACCTACGCGACCAGGCTCTCGACGTCGCGCCGGACGGTATCGATTACCTCTTCTCTCCGCACTCGAAAGACAATGTCGAAACATACGCGGCGATCATGCGACCGTTCGGCCACATCACCGCGATCGACGAACCGCCGGGCCTGGATCTGTTGCCGCTCAAGGAGAAAAGCATCGCCTGGCATTGGGAGCTGATGTTCACCCGGCCGCTGTTCGGATTCGACACCCAGGCCCAGCAGCGATTGCTGACGGAGGCGGCGTCGCTTGTCGACCGCGGTGTGCTGCGCAGTACGCTGACGAATTCGATCGCCGACTTCACGGCTGCGGGGCTGCGCGAGGCGCACAGGCAGGTCGAATCCGGCCGCATGATCGGCAAGGTCGTCGTGCACCGCTGAGCTGAAACCGACTGAGCCGTTGCAGGATTCAGTCACGCCGGATGCAGGCTGACAGGGACGCCTGAATAGCGCACCATCCCTGTCACCACATCGATATCATCCTTGTTGGTCAGGCGGTTGACGTTCGCCGCGTGGTGGCCATGCGGAATCGACACCGCCCCACGCCGAATCGACTCGTCGACCTTTGCAACGCCGGTCAATTCGCCGTTGGCGCTGCGGACGGTTACCGGTCGACCGCTCACGACTCCCGCTGCGGCGCCGTCGTCCGGGTTGATCAGGATCTCGGGCGGTTCGCCGAGAAAGTCAAGCTGGCCGTTCAGCTTCTTACGCTGCCGGCGCGGCACCATCACCAGTGGCGGAGGCGGCTCGAGGGCGGCCAGCTGAGCGACGAGCAGCGGCGGCGCCAGCCGCCAGCCGCCCATCCGCTCGATGTGGTCATCGACCCACTGCGCAGGTAGTTCCCGGACCGCCTCAGCCCAACCCGTGGCCGCCACCTCGTCGTACTTGGTCCTGGCGCCCGCGAGCAGGACTGCGAGCACGTCGTCGTCGTTGCTGCTGTCCGGGTCCCCGAGATTGCCCAGGTCGTAGCCGAGCCGACGACCGACTTCGGCGAAGATCCACCACATCGACCGTCGCTCGCCAACCGGTTGCACAACCGCGGGGCTGTACTGCACGGACACGCGAGAACTCAGAATGTCGTGAATGGTGATGTCGGGCCGCTCCAGTGGATCCTTGGTCGGCAACACGTGCGTGGCCAACTCCGTGGTCTCGTTGTTGACGATCTCGGTGGTGGCGAAGACTTCCAGGTTCTGCAGAGCAGGTATCAACTTGCCCGTCTCGGGAAACGAGGTAACCAGGCTGCCGCCGACGTTGATCAGGGCGCGGATGTTGCCGGCCTCGATTTCGTCGGGTAGCACTGCACACGGCCACTCGTTGATGAACGCCTGCGCCTCCGGGCGGCTGCGTGGGCCGGGCCCGAACGATCCCTCGGGCGGAGTAATCGGAAGAAACTCGCCGAAAGTTTCGAGCTGATAAGCGAATCCGGGATGAAACCACGTCCCGCCCGGTCGGTTCATCGCTCCGGTGAGGATCATCAGCACCCAGGCGAGCCATTGGGTGACATTGGCGCGGTCGGCCGTCATGGTGACGCCGGTCCCGGTTTCGATCGCGACGCACTCGGCGGCGCGCACCGCCGCACACAGCCGCGTCAGCTCGGTCTCGGGGACGTCGGCGAAGCCCGCGGTGTGCTCGAGCGTGAACGGCTCGACCGCGGCCGTCAATGCGTCGAGACCCTGAACCGGCACATCCTCCTTCATGCCGTCGTGCAGAATCTCGCGGACCAGGTATGCCAGCACCGCGTGGTCGGTGCTGGGCCGCGGCGCCAGGTGGCCGGTGGCCAATCGCGCGGTCTCCGTGCGGCGCGGGTCGATCACCCACACCTGCCCGCGGTTGGCGATGTCGCGGACCGTGCCGGTCGGGTTCGGCATCGAGATCGCGTGGCCGTGGGAAATCACCGGGTTGACCCCGACCAGCATCAGGAAGTCGGCGTTGTCCAGGTCCGTCCGGCCCGACAACCCCATGAATCCACCCACCAGGTCCGAGATCAGCGGCTTGGCGGTGCCGTCGATGGTGAGCGGGCTGAACTTCGCCGGGGTGCCGATCGCCGAGTGCAGCGCTTCGGCCATCCGGAAACCCGCGCTCTCCATGGTGCTGAAGTAGAAGGCGACCGACTCGGGCCCGTGCCTGTCGATGATGCCTTTCAGCTGCGCGCCCAGGTCGTCGAGGCAGGTGTCCCACGTGGTGTCCTGCAACCGGCCGTCGACCCGCATCCGCGGTCGTTCCAGACGGTCGGGGTGGTGGTGCAGCTGCGGCAGCGCCCGACCCTTGGCGCAGGTGTACCCCTTCGAGAACGGGTGGTCCTTGTCGCCGTGAACGCGGAGCACCTCATCTCCTTCGACATCGACGAGGATTCCGCAGACGGACGTGCAGACACGGCAGAAGCTACGCACCGTTTGCATACTGCGATAACGTACTCTCCGCCTAGCGAGAAGCAACATTGCATTTTCGAGAATGATTGCACACATTTGAGAATGCAGTTTCCGTAGTCAGCCAACCGAGCTGCGCACGCGGTCGGCGATCTCCTGAAGCGCCGCATCGTCGCGCACCGGATCCGCCCAGGTCGGGTCGACCGGCAACGAAACCCAGCTCTTGCAGCCCGCGTACTCGGGTGCGCGGGCCAGTCGAACGGGCTCGACCAACGGGCTGGCCTGCACGACGAGCACGGTGAGCCGGTGCTTCGGCCGGAAGTCGAGCCGGTCGGCCCGAACAGACTCGGCGGTCCAGATGTGCAGCGATGCGATCTCGTCGATTGCCTCCGGCCGATTGACCTCAACGGCGGCAACGACTTTGGCGCCCGCACGCACCACCAGAGCCTCGTCGGTGCTGTCGGCCGCCGCCGCGTCGAGCAGGTCACGGTGTTCGGGTCGAACGCGCTCACGGTGGCTGTGAGCGACGGTCGGAAACAGCAGAAAGCGGGAAGCCGTTATCGCGAACCGCTTTTCGTGAATTCCGCCCTTGCGCAGCAGCACCGTCTGCCTGCCGTCGAGCAGCGCACGGACCGCCGCGCTCCACTCCTTGAGCGCAGGCTGGGTCAGCGTGGCGGTCATTTGGCTGCGAGACGGGCCCGGACCTCGGGACGGCGCAACGGAGGAAGGGTCTTCGGCGGCTGCCGTCGCGGCGCCAGGTCGGCCAACAGCCGGGTGGTGATCTCGGTGACCTCCGCGACCGCGGTTTCGAAAGGCTCGACGTTGGCGCCAGATGGCCGCGTCATGCCGCTGACCTTACGAACGTATTGGCGCGCTGCGGCCTCGATCTCCTCGGCCGTCGCCGCAGGTTCCAGGCCTCGCAGCTCCGTGATGTTTCGGCACATAACCCCCACGATAGGTTGATGCCATGACCAACGACGACGTGCTGCTGATCGAGACTGACGACCGGGTGCGGACCCTGACGATGAACCGGCCACAGTCTCGCAACGCGTTGTCGGCCGAGCTCCGCAGGCGCTTCTTCACTGCGCTGCGCGATGCGGAGGCCGATGATGACGTCGACGTCGTCATCGTGACCGGCGCCGACCCGGTGTTCTGCGCGGGGCTGGACCTCAAGGAGCTGGGCGACTCGGCGCAGCTGCCGGATATCTCGCCGCAGTGGCCGCCGATGACCAAGCCGGTGATCGGCGCGATCAACGGCGCAGCCGTGACAGGCGGCCTGGAGATCGCGCTGTACTGCGACATCCTGCTCGCGTCCGAGCAGGCCCGCTTCGCCGACACGCACGCGCGCGTCGGGCTACTGCCCACCTGGGGGTTGAGCGTGCGGCTGCCGCAGAAGGTCGGCGTCGGGATGGCGCGCCGAATGAGCCTGACGGGTGACTATCTGTCGGCAGCCGATGCGCTCCTGGCGGGACTGGTCACCGAGGTGGTGCCGCACGACGAGTTGCTGCCGACAGCGCGGCGGGTTGCCGCGTCGATCGTCGGCAACAACCAGAACGCGGTGCGCGCGCTGCTGGCGTCGTACCACCGCATCGACGCCGCGCAGACCGACGCGGGCCTGTGGATCGAGGCGATGTCGGCGAAGCAGTGGATGAACTCGGCGACGGGCGACGACATCGCCGCCAATCGCGACGCCGTCCTGCAGCGGGGACGGGCCCAAGTCCGATGAACGAGGCGCACGAATACTGCGGCAGCGACGAGTGGCGGCAGATGATCCGCCAGGTGATCCTGCCGTGGGCGCTCGGCGAAACCGACCTCGGCAACGACGTGCTCGAGGTCGGGCCCGGCTACGGCGCCACCACCGATGTGCTCGGGACGGTGACGACACGACTGAGGTCTGTCGAGATCGACGCAGGCCTTGCGGCCATGCTGCGCGAACGATTCGCAGGCAGCCCTTCCGTCGAGATCATCAACGGCGATGCGACACAGCTTGACTTCGCTGACGGAACATTCACGGGCGCAGCATGTTTCACGATGCTGCACCACGTCCCCACCGTCGAACTCCAGGACAAACTGTTCGCCGAGGTGGCCCGGGTGCTGCGGCCAGGTGCGGCGCTGGTGGCCAGTGACAGCCTCGGCAGCGACGAACTGGCCGTCGCCCACGAGGGCGATACGTACAACCCGGTCGACCCCGCGTCGCTGCCCGGCCGTCTTGCGGCGGCAGGTTTCGGCGATGTACAGGTCAAGACCAACGATTACGGTTGGGCGGTCATCGCCCGAACGGACTGAAGTACGTCCCCACCCAAAGACAGGTACTCCAGTACTCACGACCGGGCTCTGCCCGAAATCTACCGTGGCGACATGCTGCAAGCGTTGGCACGTTTCGCGATCGCGGCCCCGAAGCGGGTCATCGCCGCCGCGCTGCTCATGATGGTCGCCGCGGGAGTGTTCGCCATACCGGTCATGGACTCCCTCTCGGCGGGCGGCATGCGCAATTCGACCTCGCAATCCTGGTACGCGTCGAAAATCCTTGCCGACAAGTTCGACCAGGGCGATATGCAACTGATCGTCAGCGTGTCGTCAGACGCTGGCGCACAAGGGGTTTCGGCCCGCAAAGTCGCCACCGACCTCGTCGCCCAACTGGAGCGGTTTCCCTTCGTCGCTCAAGTGCAGTCAGCGTGGACGGCACCGCCGCCGATGGCCCGGTCAATGCTCAGCGAAGACGGTAGGACGGGCCTGATCATCGCGGGCATCACAGGTGGCGAGAGCGGCGCGCAGAAAAACGGCCGCGAACTGCTGCCCTTGTTCCACGACCGCAACGGCGTCACTGTCACGCCGGGCGGCGAGGTGATGACGTACATCGAGGCCAACGACCAGAGCAAGCGCGACCTGCTCACCATGGAGGCGCTCGGGCTGCCGGTCAGCTTCGTGGTTCTGGTGTGGGTGTTCGGCGGCATGCTTGCCGCGGCGGTCCCGTTGGCGGTCGGCATCTTCGCGATCGTCGGCTCGATGGCGATCCTGCGGGCGGTCGCCGCGTTCACCGAGGTTTCGATCTTCTCACTCAACCTCGCACTCGTCATGGGCCTGGCGCTGGCGATCGACTACACGCTGCTGATCGTCAGCAGATTCCGCGACGAAATCGCCGACGGCGCCGAGCGCGACGACGCCCTGGTGCGCACCATGGCCACCGCGGGCCGCACGGTGCTGTTCTCTGCGCTGACGGTGTCGCTGTCGATGGCAACCATGGCGCTGTTCCCGATGTACTTTCTCAAGTCGCTGGCGTATGCGGGCGTCGCGGTGGTGGCGCTGGCAGCCGTGGCCGCCGTCGTGGTGACACCGGCCGCCATCGCGGTGCTGGGCACTCGGCTCGACGCGCTGGACATGCGCCGGTTCGGCCGACGGCTGCTGCGCCGTCCTGAACCGGCAGCCCGCGCCGTGACCGAAACGTTCTGGTATCGCTGGACGAAGCAGGTACTGCGCCGGTCGATTCCCGTCGCAGCGACGGTAATCGCGCTACTGCTCGTGCTCGGCACGCCGTTCCTCGGGGTGAAGTGGGGCTTTCCGGATGACCGCGTGCTCGGGCAATCCGCGGCATCACGACAGGTCGGCGACACATTGCGCACAGACTTCGCGGTGAACTCGCTGACGACGCTGATGGTCGTCATTCCGAACGTAATTGATCTGCCGCCGGCCGAAATCGACCGCTACGCAAGGCAACTCTCGCAGGTGGCCGACGTGGAATCGGTGTCGGCGCCCGGCGGTACCTTCGCGAGCGGCGTTCGTGTCGGGCCTCCAATGGCACCGACCGGGCTGAAGGACGGTAGCGCATTCTTCACCGTCAGCACCGACGCACCGCTGTTCTCGGCCGCTTCGGAGAACCAACTGGACCGCCTGCACGCCGTGGCCACGCCCGGAGGGCGAGACGTGCTGCTGACCGGTCACGCTCAGATCAACAGGGACAGCGCCGACGCGGTGGCGAGCACGATGCCCTTGGTGTTGTCGCTGATCGCCGTGATCACGTTCGTCTTGCTCTTCCTGCTCACCGGCAGCGTGGTCTTGCCGCTGAAGGCACTCGTTCTCAACGTGTTGTCGCTGACCGCGTCGTTCGGTGCACTGGTGTGGGTGTTCCAGGACGGCAACCTCGGCGCCTTCGGCACCACTGCCACCGGCACGATGGCGGCGCAGATCCCCGCGCTGCTGTTCTGCCTGGCCTTCGGGCTGTCGATGGATTACGAGGTGTTCCTGATATCCCGCATCCGCGAGCACTGGCTCGCCTCCGGACAGACTCGCGTCGACAACGATGAAGCCGTTGCGCTCGGCATCGCTCGTACCGGCCGGGTGGTCACCGCCGCGGCTGTGCTGATGGCCGTGTCGTTCTCGACGCTGATGGCGGCCGAGGTGTCGGTCATGCGGATGTTCGGTCTCGGGCTGACGTTGGCCGTGCTTGCCGACGCCACGGTCGTCCGGATGATGCTGATGCCTGCCTTCATGCACCTGCTCGGCCGATACAACTGGTGGGCGCCTGCGCCGATGCGCAGGCTGCACAAGCGGTTCGGGATAGCCGAGTCCGGCGAAACTTCGCCGCCGCGCGAACCGATCCTCCCCTTGCCGGTCGCAACGTAGCGGGTTAGCCGGTGCCCGGCACCAGCCAGTGACCGGAGAAGGCTCGCCAGCCGACGAACGCCAGCCGAACACCAGCGGCAGGAACAGGACCAGCTGTTCGCCGGAGATCGCCCGGGTGTTGCGGCCTGGTGCTCCGACACTAAGGAAGATCGCCGTCGCTGCCGGGGGACCCGTCGCTGCCGGAGCCGGAACCTGCTCCGCCGGCACCGCCGGAACCTTTCTCGTTGGGGCCGGGACCGGTACCGTAGCCGCCGGCGCCGCCATTGCCGCCCGTGCCCTTACCGGACACCCCGGTAGCGTTGCCGTTACCGCCAACGCCGCCGTCACCACCGATACCGCTGTTCGGGTTGTCGATGGAGCCAGTGGCGATACCGCCGTGGCCCCCGTGGCCGCCGGTGGCCTTGCCGAAACCCCCGTTGGCCGTGGCGGTCCCGCCATCACCACCATCGCCGCCGTTGCCGCTGTTGAAGCCAGGAGCGCTGCCGCCGTCGCCCCCGTGGCCGCCGGTGGCCTTGCCGACACCCCCGTTGGCCGTGGCGGTCCCGCCGGCGCCACCGTCACCGGCGTCGCCGACAAAAACGTCGCCTCCCTTGCCGCCGTCGCCACCGGTCGCCTTGCCGGTATACCCGTTGGCGGTGGCGGTACCACCGGCGCCACCGTCACCGCTGCTGCCGCCGATGACGAAGCCGCCGTCGCCGCCGTCGCCGCCGTTTGCCACGCCACCGTCTTCGTTGGCGGTGGCGTCACCGCCAACGCCACCATGACCGCCAGTAGCGACGAGATTGCTGGAGCCGCCCTTGCCGCCGTCACCGCCGGCACCACCGGTGGCGACCGCGCCTGGCGCGTTGGTCGTGGCGTCACCGCCGTCGCCGCCGTCGCCGCCGGTGCCGAACAGCCCGGCCTTCATCCCGACCACTTCGCCGTTTTCGAATATCCGGATGAACCCGGAGTCACCGCCGTCGCCGCCATCGCCGCCAGTGGCGTTGCCGAACTGGTTGAAGTCGTCGCCACCGTCACCGCCGTCGCCCCCGTGGCCGAATATGAGGCCGCCGTTGCCGCCGTCGCCGCCGTCCAGTCCAAGAACTCCGTCGCCGCCGTTACCGCCGTTGCCGATCAGGCCGGCGTTGCCGCCGTCCTCCCCTGGCCCACCGTCACCGCCGTTGCCAAAGAAGATGCCGCCGTTGCCACCCGGTACGCCCTCGACGCCGCCGTTGCCACCCGGTATGCCCGACCCGCCGTCAGCCCCATTACCGATCAGCAGACCGCCGTTCTGGCCAGGCAGCACACCGTTACCGATCAGCAGGCCACCGGGGCCGATCAGACCGAGGAACGCCCCGGTAGGCGAGAACAGCCCGAAACTGGTTGGCTCGCTGGCCGCATTGGGCGTTGCGGCGGCCATCGACGCGTTCTTGACGAAAGCTGTTGACCCGGAGGCGGTTTGGGTCGTCGCTTCGCCACCGACACCAGGGGATGAGTTCGATCGCCAAAGCGCGGTGGGCGCAAAGGACAAATTCGCGTCCGAGACGACCGCGCCGCCGTGGCTGCTGTCGCGCGGGGGGACCGCGCTGACATCGCCCAAACCCGTCGTAACGGGCGCAACAAAATAACCCCCGGGGAGAGCTCGGCTGCTAGCGTGCCCCATCGCCAAAATCGGCGGTGCGGTCATCGCCGAATACAACGCATTTGGCGTTACCACCGCAGCCAATGCCGGCGCCGACACGCTCGATATCGGCCTTGCCGGTGCAGCAGTCGGGGCCGCCAATCGCGCCGTCCCCAGCGGGGCATCGGCAGCGAAACCGCACATCACAGCCGCGGCAAGTGCGGCACCCTTCGCGATGGACGTCGACTTGCGCAGAGACCCAGCGGTCGCGGCGACTTTGTGCGTAGTGGAGGTCGTGGTCATGGCGTGCTCCCTTCCGGTGAACACGGCCCCTGTTGGGCCCGCTGTCACAGGTACGAGCCCTCATCCCAAGCCGCTCGGACACTTTTTGGCGTAAGAACTCGTCACGGAGAACGGGGGCTCACCGCGGGATCCCCGAAAGTTCTCGCCGAAAAAGTGTCCGAAAGGCGCTGAGCGGGCGCTCTTACATCCGACAGCGACCCAACAGGGGCCGCGACCACGGAAAAGGAGCGCACCATGAACACCACGCATACTCGGACGACGTCGCTCGCCGGTGCAATCGCCGCCGTCGCAGCACCGGCATTGCTGTTTCTCAGCGTCGGCACCGCGCAGGCAGCACGGGATGTCAGTGAAGCCGCGCCGGGTATCACGATTGGGGCCTTTAATCCGCAGCCCGACCCGCCGGGCATCGGCGATCCCGGGCTGAATCCGTCGCCCGGCCTGAATCCGCCGCCCGGCCTCCGGGTTCGGATCGGCGATCCTGGCATCAAGGTTGCACTCGGCGGTCCCGACACCAGTCCAGCACACTGATCTGGCCTCATCCCCCGCACTCACCAGAGTCGTCCCCGCACTCGGCGCAGGTAGGGCCGCCGAATCTCCGGTCGTGCTTGTGCCCCACAAAACCGGGTGGACAATGGGAACAACTCGTGTCGTGGGGGAGCGAGTCATGACCGCAGCACAGATTTGGGGGATCGGGGACCCGTCCGATTCGGAGCTGGTCCACGCCGCTGCAGGCGGTGACCGTGAGGCATTCGCGGGTATTTATGACCGCTACGCCGACCGGCTTCACGACTTCTGCGTGGGAATGTTGCGTGACCGCGACGGCGCGGCAGACTGCGTACAGGATGTTTTCTGCACCGCCGCGACCGGCTTAGCGCAGCTGCGGGAACCCGACAAGCTCCGCGCGTGGCTTTATTCGATCGCCCGCAATGAAGCGCTGCGTCGACTCCGGGAACGCCGCCGCGAAACACCTTACGATGAATTGCCCGACGCCATGGCTCATGAACCTGGCCCCGACACCCTGGCCGCCCGTACCGAACTCGCCGATCTCATCGCCGAGGCAGCCGGCGGGCTGTCCGATCGTGACCGCTCGGTGCTCGAGTTGGCCTACCGCCACGGGCTAGATGGACCCGAGCTCGCCGAAGCCCTCGGAGTCAGTCCCGGCAACGCCAACAAGATGGCTTACCGGCTTCGTGAGACCATCGAGCACTCCCTTGGCGCTCTGCTGGTTTCCCGCCACGCCCGCAACTCCGCCGACGGGTGTCCCGACCTGGCCGGGATCCTCCATGGGTGGGACGGACGGTTCAGCGTCCTGATGCGGAAACGCATCGCCCGCCATGTCGAGTCCTGCCCCGTGTGCGACGAGCAGCGGCGTCGGATGGTCACTCCGTCCGCGCTGCTTGGCGCGGCGCCGGCGTTCATCCCCGCGCCCCGATGGCTACGCGAGCGCACTCTCAGCGATATTCGGCTCGACTCACTGGCCACCCCGATTGGAGACCAGGCGGTCGACGCCGACGCCGCGGATGCCCCCCAGGATCCAGGACAAGTTTCAAGTGTGGTGACAGGCGCCAACCAGACCTCACCGGAGGCGCACGATGATGTCGATGACGCCCGACGTGGTCGCACCCGCACCGTGATATTGCTGATCGCGTTATTCGTTGTCACCCTGGGCATCTCACTAAGCGTGACCATCGCCTGGATGTTCAGCCAGCACACAACTCTCGCCCCCGTCGACGTGAGTGAAACAGTGCCGACGACCGTCACAACACCCGCTAAACCACTTCCAACAAGCAGCAAAGCACCGGCAGCGCCAACTGCGACCACGGCCACGACCGTTAGCGCGATAGCCCCGCCACCGAGCACGGAGATTCCGTCGGCACAGCCGCCTGCCACTGCGATTCTGCCGGTGCAGCCACCTATTCGCCAAGCACCGCATACGGATTCAGAGCCGACGCCGATCCGGACACCGCGATCGACAGCTCCGCCTTCCCTGCGGTCGTCTCCATCGGTGCCAACTGCGTCACTGCGGCCATGGGCCACCCCACCGTCGCAGCCGTCCACACCGAAGTCGGTGACAGTACGGCCCAGCCCGCGTACACACTCGCCGACACGTGGGACGATAAAACCACGGATCGTGAATCCCGCCAACCCGCCGCGCTGATTCGGGCGTCCAAGGGCTGCAACCGATTTCGATCGGTTCGCACGGCATGCGGCTGCGCTGGCGCAGACGTCACCGGCCACGACGAGAACGGCAACATCAGACATGCCGTGTTATCACCAAGTCCGTCATCCGGGTATGTCTAACTTGCCGGGAGAAATTCCCTTCCCAAAACGTCCGACACAGCGGCGGGCGCTTCTCCTACCCGTAATGCGGCCCATCGGGGCCGCGACGACGGAAAGCAACGTCGAGATCGCACTAGTGTGTCGCGCCATACGAGCGCGCCGAGACTGCAGTTATCGGTGGCTACTTGCACTTTTCCGGCAACAACTGCAACTTCAGGCGAAGTTTGGCAAGTGCCGCGAGATTATTGACTCATGACGCTAGCCGGTACCGGGCACCAGCCAGTGACCGGAGAAGGCACGCCAGCCGACGAACGCCAGCCGCAGCACCATGAACGTGCTCAGGCCTGACCAGATGCCGAGCAGACCCCAGCCGAATACCAGCGACAGCCAGATCAGCGGCAGGAAGCCGAGCAGCGCGCTGATCAGCGTCGCGTTGCGCATGAACTTCGCGTCACCGGCGCCGAGCAGCACGCCGTCGAGTGCGAAAACGATTCCGGCGACCGGCAATTGCGCCACCATGAACCACCACGGCACGCCGATCGCGTCGAGCACGGAGCGGTCGTCGGTGAACACGCTCGGGAACACCGAAGCGCCGACGGCGAAGATGCCTGCCAACAACGCGGACGCAAGGGTGGAGAAGATCGTCACGCGCCACGCGACGGACTTGGCGTGCGCCAGCTGGCCTGCGCCCAGTGCCGCCCCGACCAGCGACTGCGCGGCAATCGCGAGCGAATCAAGCACCAGCGCAAGGAAATTCCACAGCTGGAGCACCACCTGGTGGGCGGCGACAGCGGCCGCACCGAACCGGGCGGCGACGGCGCCTGCCGAGACGAAGCAGGCCTGGAACGCCATCGTGCGTAGCACCAGATCGCGACCCATCACGACCTGAGCACGCAACACCGCCGGCTGAATCCGCAGCGGCACCCGCTCGGCGAGCAGCGAGCGCAGGAAAAGCACGGCGGCCACCCACTGCCCCACCAGGTTTGCGATAGCCGAGCCGGCGAGCTCCAGCCTGGGCATGCCGAGCCAGCCGTACACCAACAGCGGACACAGCACGGCCGACACCCCGAAGCCGGCGGCGACATAGCGCAGCGGGCGTGCGGTGTCCTGCACGCCGCGCATCCAGCCGTTGCCCGCCGCCGAGACCAGGATCGCCGGCACGCCGACGATCGCGATTCGGACCCATGGCAACGCGGCTCCGGCGATGTCACCGCCGGCGGCCAACGCCGACACCAACGGCACCGCGACGGCCTCGACCACGACGACGATCAGCGCGCCAAGGCCCAGCGCCAGCCAGGTGGCCTGCACGCCCTCCCCGACGGCCGCCCCGCGGTTGCCCGCACCGAATAACCTGGCCGAACGTGCCGTGGTGCCGTACGACAAGAAGGTCATCTGTGAGCTGAGCGTGCTCAGAATCAGCCCGCCGATCGCCAGCCCGGCCAGTGCCAGCGCACCCAGCCGGCCGACGACTGCGATGTCGAACAGCAGGTAGATCGGTTCGGCGGCCAGCACCCCGAGCGCGGGGAACGCAAGCGCGGCGATGCGCCTACCGGTGGCGGGAGCGATCGGCAGATCGCCCTCCGGCTCAGCCAAGAGCGGTATAGAGCGCCTGAACGACGTCGTCCACGGATCCGGTCGCCGAGTAACCGGCGGCCAAGCGGTGCCCGCCGCCGCCGAAGGCACTGGCGACTGCGGCGAGGTCGTAGGACTTCGCGCGCATCGAGACCGACCAATGTGCGGGCTCGATCTCCTTGAACACCGCCGCCACCTCGGCCTGCTGCGTTGTGCGCACGATGTCGACGATGCTCTCGACTTCCTCGGGGCGCGCGTTGGCCCATTCCTGGTGTCCGACAACGGCATACACCAGTCCGCGGCCACCGGCGGCGTCCGGGCGCAACTGCGCCAACGACAGCACACGCGACAACATCGGCAGCCACGCGAACGGGTGCGTGTCGAGCAGAGCACGGCTGATCGAGGCGTTGTCGACACCGAGCTCCAGCAGCCGCGCGGCCAGTCGATGCGCGCGGGCGCTGGCCCACCGGAACGACCCGGTATCGGTGGTCAGCCCGGCATACAGGCAGTGCGCGACGCCGACGTCGATCGGCTTGCCCCATGTGTCGAGCAGCTCCGCGACCAGCATCGTGGTGGAGTCGGCCGACGGATCGACGTAGTTGGCGGTGCCGAACAGATGGTTGGAGGCGTGATGGTCGATCACCAGCACCTCGCGACCGGACTCGGCCAACTCACTGAGAGCGCCGAGCCGGTTGACGCTGGGAATGTCGACGGTGACGATCAGGTCGGCGTCGCGCCGCATGCTCTCCGGGCTTACCAGCAGATGCCCACCCGGCAGCGACTGCAGGGACTCGGGCAGCTCGGCGGGCGCGGCGAAACTCACCTCGACGGCCTTGCCGGCGTGATCGAGCACCAGCGCGAGCGCCAGACCCGCACCGATGGTGTCCGCGTCGGGATAGACATGGCAGACGACGCCGACGGTGGTGGCGGCGTCCAGCAGGTCGGCCGTTTGGCGCGCGTCGACGCGCGTGCCCTCGATGGGAGGAGCGTCAGTCATCTTGTCGATCGCGGTCACCAGTGTCCTCAGCGTCAAGCCCGTTATCCAGCTCCCCGCTCGAACCCTCAGCCCCGCCCTTACGGTACGGGTCTTCCTCGCCCGCGTGCTTGGCACCCTGCCGAACTCTAGCCAAATCCTCATCTGCGGCCCGTGCGCGAGCCAGCAGATCCTCCATGTGGGCAGCGGTATCCGGCACCTTGTCCAGGACAAACGACAGCGTGGGTGTGAACCGTACCCCGGTGCCTGCTCCGACCTTTGTCCGCAGGGTTCCCTTAGCGCGTTCCAGCGCAGCGGCCGCGCCGGCATAGTCGGGTTCGTCCTGCAAAGTCTCGCCGCGCACCGTGTAGTACACCGTGGCGTCGTGCAGGTCACCCGTTACCTTCGTGTCCGTAATGGTCACGAAGGCCAACGGCGGATCCTTGATCTCGAACTCGATGGCCGAAGCGACGATGGTGCCGATGCGCTTGGAGAGCCGACGGGCTCGGCCCACATCGACCACTAGGTGCGCTCCTTCTCCACCAACTCGTACGTCTCGATAACGTCGCCTTCTTTGATGTCGGAGTAGGTCAGCGTCAGACCGCATTCGTAGCCGTCACGCACCTCGGTGACATCGTCCTTCTCCCGCCGCAGCGACTGCACGGTGACGTTCTGCGCGACAACGACGTTGTCACGCAGCAGCCGTGCCTTCGAATTGCGCCGGATGGTGCCGGAGGTGACCAGGCAGCCGGCGATGTTGCCGACCTTCGACGACCGGAAGATGGCGCGGATCTCGGCGCGGCCGAGTTCCCGCTCCTCGTAGACCGGCTTGAGCATGCCCTTGAGCGCGCTCTCGATCTCGTCGATGGCCTGGTAGATAACCGAGTAGTAGCGGATCTCCACACCCTCGCGGTTCGCCAGCTCGGTGGCCTTGCCCTCGGCACGGACGTTGAACCCGATGATGATCGCGTCCGAAGCCGATGCCAGGTTGACGTTGGTCTCCGTGACGCCACCGACACCGCGGTCGATCACGCGCAGTTCGACTTCGTCGTCGACCTGGATGCCCAGCAGGGCCTCCTCCAGCGCCTCGACGGTGCCTGCGTTGTCGCCCTTGAGGATCAGGTTCAGCTGGCTGGTTTCCTTCAGCGCCGAATCCAGGTCCTCGAGGCTGATCCGCTTGCGGGTGCGGGCCGCCAGCGCGTTGCGCTTGCGCGCGCTGCGCCGGTCGGCGATCTGTCGCGCAATGCGGTCCTCGTCGACGACCAGGAAGTTGTCGCCTGCGCCGGGCACCGATGTGAAGCCGATGACCTGCACAGGTCGCGACGGGAGCGCCGCCTCGACGTCGTCGCCGTGCTCGTCGACCATGCGGCGGACGCGGCCGTACGCGTCGCCTGCGACCACCGAGTCGCCGACGTGCAGCGTGCCGCGCTGAATCAGCACGGTGGCCACCGGTCCACGACCACGGTCCAGGTGCGCCTCGATGGCCACACCCTGGGCCTCCATATCGGGGTTCGCCCGCAGGTCAAGCGCGGCGTCGGCAGTCAGCACGACCGCCTCGAGCAGCGCCTCGATGTTGGTGCCGAGCTTCGCCGAGATGTCGACGAACATCGTGTCGCCACCGAAGTCCTCGGCCACCAAGCCGTACTCGGTGAGCTGCCCGCGGATCTTGGCAGGATCGGCACCTTCCTTGTCGATCTTGTTGACCGCCACCACGATCGGCACATCGGCCGCCTGCGCGTGGTTGATGGCCTCCACCGTCTGCGGCATGACGCCGTCGTCGGCGGCGACCACCAAGATCGCGATGTCGGTGGCCTTCGCACCGCGGGCACGCATGGCGGTGAACGCCTCGTGACCGGGGGTGTCGATGAAGGTGATCGGTCGAATCGTGCCGTCGAGATCCACCTCGACCTGGTACGCGCCGATGTGCTGGGTGATGCCGCCGGCCTCTTCCTCGCGGACGTTGGCCTTGCGGATGGTGTCCAGCAGTCGGGTCTTGCCGTGGTCGACGTGGCCCATGACCGTGACCACCGGTGGCCGGGTCTCGAGATCTTCCTCGCCGCCCTCGTCCTCGCCGTAGGTGAGGTCGAAGGACTCCAGCAGCTCGCGGTCCTCGTCTTCGGGCGACACGACCTGAACGACGTAGTTCATCTCGCTGCCGAGCAGCTCGAGCGTCTCGTCGCCGACGGACTGCGTGGCAGTCACCATCTCGCCGAGGTTGAACAGCGCCTGCACCAGCGAGGCCGGGTTGGCGTCGATCTTCTCGGCGAAGTCGGA
>Ga0207648_10000592_pt1 | contig 40751 bp, 43 predicted proteins | sample KBSMisM32_FD_184310 | JGI IMG/M metagenome (GOLD analysis project Ga0207648, IMG submission 184310) | Miscanthus rhizosphere microbial communities from Kellogg Biological Station, Michigan, USA - KBS Miscanthus M3-2 (SPAdes) (version 2) | ecosystem: Host-associated > Plants > Roots >... | reverse complement strand
TCTTCGACCGCGCGCAGCGCCGCATGGCTCACGGTGTGATCGGAGCTCACGGCACCGATTACCTCGAGGCGGGCACGCACGCCTTCGGCGCTCTGTTCGTTGACGAGCCGCGTGAGCGCGGTGATGGCCTCGAGCCGTATTTCCTTGGACGGGTTCTCGAGGTGCGGCAGGATGTGTGGCACTTGTGCCGAGCCGCCGATCTTGCCGATTGCACGCACCACCGTCGGCAGGGAGCGTTCGTCGCCCGCGCGCAGCAGCTCGACCAGCGAGGGCAGGGCCCGGTTGCTGCCGATCTCGGCCAGCGCGTCCACGGCGCGTTCGCGCACCCACCAGTCCTTGTCGTGCGTGGCATCGATCAGGAAGTTGACCGCCCGTTCGTCCTTGGTCTGATTCAGGATCTCGATCGCCGCGCGCCGGACGTCCTCATCCTGGTCGCGGATCAGCTCCAAGGCAGCGTCGATCACGCGCGGCCCGCCGATCTTGGCGAGCGCATCGGCTGCACGGCTGCGCACCCACCAGTCGTCGTCCTTGATCGACTGAAGCAGGTACTTGACGTGCTGGGCCGTGCCGATCTCGTTCAGGACCTCGACCGCCGCGCGGCGCGCACCTTCGTCCTCGTCACGCAGCACACTCACGAGGTGCTTGATCGTGTCCGGGTGATTGGCGCGCACGACGGCGTCGATCGCCTTCTGCTGCGTTTCGACATCGTGATCACGCAGAACCTCGCAGAGGAGGGCAACGTCTACGTTGCCGTCAAGACGCGCGAGCGCATTCAGCACCGCCTGGCGGATGAACTTGCTGGTGTCCTTGAGCTGCGTCTGCAGGGCCGCGCCGACCTCGGGTCGGTTGAACCGCGACAGGATGTTGATGATATGCACCCGCGCGATCGGGTCCTTGCCGCCGAGGCGGCTGATGAGCTCGGGGACGATGGCCGGGTCGGCAATCTCGCCGATGACGCGAAACAGCGCCGCCTTCTCGGTCGGCTCCTGGGCGTAGGCGTGCTTCAGCAGCTCGCGGGCGTTCAGACGTGCCTTCTGCGCAGCCAGGATGCTCACGACCTGGCCCTTCGGCATTTCGGGTTGCTCGAGCAGGTTGTAGAGCATGGACGCTGGGTAGCTCTTGGCGCTGCTCATCGCCCACACGACGGCCGCCACGGTCCGCTGATTGCCGTCCTTGAGTCCTTCCGCCACGACGGGGAAGGTCCGCGCGTCGAGCATGCTGCTGAGCGCACTTACGAATCCGGCGGTCTCCTGCTTGTCCGCGTTCGCCAGCGCATCGATGATGCGCGGGATGGCCGCCGGCCCCAGCTTGGCCAGCTTGTCCAGGGCCTTGCGCGTGTCCGACTCGGGCGTATCCCCGGCGGCCTTGATCTCGGCTATCAGGCGTTCGGCGCGGAGGTTACTTAAGAGGCTCATCGTGTGGGCTGCGGGGTCTGCTCTGCAGGGAGAATTAAGTCAACGGAAACCCGGCCGCAAGGCGCGGCGCCAGCAAACAGAAATTATGCCACGCGCGATCGGCGCTCCCGCCGTGGGCGCGTCTGAATCCGCTACAATTCCTCCTGCGCGGCTCAGGCCGTTCTCCTTGGATCCGGGCCACCCATGACCGACGATCGCGTCCGCGAAGCCCGCCTCGTGGTCGGGAATTATGTCGAACCCTACCTCGGGACGCCCTTAAGCGACGTAAAAGCTGTGAAGTCCGTCAGATTGGACGGCGGGACCGTCGTGGCCGAGGTGGTGCTTGGATTCCCGCTCGGGCCCTACCGTGAGGAGCTCGCCCGGGCGCTCGAGGCCAGACTCGAAGGCGGCGGGCCGGCGCGGGCGGAGGTGACCTGGGAAGTCGCCCAGCAGGCCGCGCCAGCCGGCCGACAAGCATTGCCCGGAATTCGCAACGTGCTCGCGATCGCTTCCGGCAAGGGCGGCGTGGGGAAATCAACGGTCGCGGTCAATCTGGCGCTGGGGCTGACCCTGGATGGCGCCCGGGTCGGGCTGCTTGATGCGGATATCTACGGACCAAGCCAGCCCCGTATGCTGGGGCTGACTGGCGAGCGGCCGGTCTCGCGCGACGGCAAGCGGCTCGAGCCGCTCGCGGCCCACGGCCTGCACGCGATGTCGATCGGGTTCCTGATCGAGGAAGAGCAACCGATGGTCTGGCGCGGCCCGATGGTGACTCAGGCCCTCGCCCAGCTCCTGGGCGACACGAACTGGGGCGAGCTCGACTATCTGGTCGTCGACATGCCGCCGGGGACTGGAGACATCCAGCTCACCCTGTCGCAGCGGGTGCCCGTAAGCGGCGCGGTGATCGTCACGACACCGCAGGACATCGCATTGCTCGACGCGCGGAAGGGCTTGAAGATGTTCCAGAAGGTGTCCATCCCGGTCCTCGGGATCGTGGAAAACATGAGCACCCACGTGTGCAGCCGCTGCGGGCACGCAGAACCCGTGTTCGGCGAGGGTGGCGGGCGGCGCATGGCGGAGGAGTACGGCGTCGCCCTGCTTGGCCAGCTACCGCTCGACATCCGCATACGCGAGCAGACCGACAGCGGGCGCCCGACGGTCGTCGCGGAGCCGGACAGTCCTCTGGGCCGCACCTGGCGCGATCTGGCCCGCCGCACGTCGGCCCGCCTCTCGCTGAGCGGAGCGGCCGCATTTCCCAGCATCACAGTCGAGGAAAGCTGAGTGAGCATAAAGTCCGACCGCTGGATCCGCCGGATGGCCGAGGGGCACGGCATGATCGAGCCCTTTGCCGCGGAGCAGGTGCGCACGGTCAACGGGCACCGAATCGTCTCGTACGGCACCTCGAGCTACGGCTACGACGTACGCTGTGCCCCGGAATTCAAGATCTTCACCAACATCAACTCGACCATCGTCGACCCAAAGGACTTCGACCACGGGTCGTTCGTGGATCTGACGGGCGAGGTCTGCATCATCCCGCCGAACTCCTTCGCCCTGGCGCGAACGGTCGAGTACTTCCGGATCCCACGCAACGTCCTGACGATCTGTCTCGGCAAGTCGACCTACGCACGCTGCGGCATCATCGTCAACGTGACGCCCCTCGAGCCGGAATGGGAGGGCCACGTGACGCTCGAGTTCTCGAACACGACGCCGCTGCCCGCCAAGATCTACGCGAACGAGGGCGTCGCGCAGATGCTGTTCTTCGAATCCGACGAAATCTGCGCAGTCTCCTATCGCGACCGCGGCGGCAAGTACATGGGCCAGCAAGGCGTGACGCTGCCGAAGGCCTGAGCAGATCCCTTACGTCCCGCGCCGCGGATGATCCTCGCCGCGGTAGTCGCTCGCCCGCTGATCCGCAGCGACTAGGGTGGCGTCAAGCTGGCGAGCTTCATCGAGATCTCGGGCTTGCCCTTGCGGTACTGGACGGCCTGCACAGGTACGAAACCGAGCGCCGGCGCGTGCCACACGCGCGAGACCCGTGACGACCCGTCGCGCTGACTGGCCCAGACGACGGTGTCGTATTCGCCTGCCGGCGTCGTGACCCGAGCCGTGCCTTCACTCCAGTAACGGTACTGACGCAGACGGCCGCCGGCGACGATCGCAAAGCCGGTCGGCGTGCGCCCGGCGAGCAGTTCGACCAGCATCGCGGCCTGCACCGAGGCGGTGTCCTGTGTGCCCGGCTCGACGTCGTAGGTAAACGGCTTGCCGTCTGCGACGCCGGTCACCTGGTTGGCATTCCAGTCGAACTGGAGACGGACGTCTTTCGCCTCCTCGGCCGTCCCGTCATTGAACTCGAACTCGAGCGGGCGCACGCGCTCGCCCGTGATCTGCATCGTGCCGTGCTCGCGCGCCGCGGCGCTCACCGCCATGCGGCCGAGAAAATTCGGATAAGCGCGCGTCGCGTACAGCCAGATCCCGGGTGCGCTGCCGGGCTTGAGACTCGATTCGACGTACCCGCCGCTGAGCCCGCGGTAGCTGACCTGATAGCGCGCGGTGTAGGCCTCGAGGCCCGGCGCGGCGGTCTCCGCCGGTGTCGGCAGCGGCCTAAGGCACGCAAGTACGATTGCCAGCACGCACCACGCGGCAGCACGCCGCGTGTGCCGCGCGTCAAGCGGCCGCATCTGCCGTCCCGTTGACGAGCAGCGGCGCCGCGAGCGGTCGCCCGTCGAACCTCACGATGCCGCCGTCGACGCGCAACCGACCCTCCGCAAACCAGCGGATTGCGAGCGGATAGATCCTGTGTTCCTGCACCAGCACGCGCTGCGCGAGCATCGCCTCGTCGTCGCCCGGAAGTACCGGGACCCTGGCCTGTAGGACCACCGGCCCGCCGTCGAGTTCGGTGGTCACGAAATGAACACTGGCCCCGTGCTCGGCATCGCCGGCCTCGAGCACGCGCCGATGGGTGTGCAGACCGGGGTACTTCGGCAGCAGCGAGGGGTGAATGTTGAGCATCCGCCCGGCAAAACGCTCGACTAAGGGGCTGCTCAGAATACGCATGAACCCGGCAAGCACGACCAGCGCGGGCGCGTAACCGGCGATGACGTTGCCAAGCGCCGCATCAAACGCCGCCCGATCGGCGTAGTGGCGCTGCGGCACGGCACCGGTGGCGAGGCCGCGCTCCGCCGCCCATGCGAGCGCCGCCGCATCCTCGCGATCGCTCAGCACGGCGAGGATTCGTGCAGGCAATTCGCCGGCCGCGATCCGCGCATCGATCGCGCGCAGATTGCTGCCCCGTCCCGACACCAGCACCACCACCGGCAGAGGTCCGCTCATCGCGTGATCACGACGCCCCTGTCGCCGCTCGCAACCTCGCCGATCAGCGTTGCCGCTTCACCCTGCGCCGTGAGCACCGCGACCGCCCGGTCGGCATCGCCCGCGGCCACGCACACCGTCATGCCGAGCCCGCAGTTGAAGGTGCGGTACATCTCTGCCTCCTCGATGCCGCCGGTGCTTTGCAGCCAGTCGAACACCGCGTGCCGTTGCCAGCGGCGCGCGTCGATCACTGCCTCGAGTCCGGCCGGCAGCGTGCGCGGGATGTTTCCGCTCGGTCCACCACCGGTGATGTGCGCGATGCTGTGGACCGGCATCTCGCGCAGCAGCGCCAGCATGGCACGCACGTAGATGCGGGTCGGCTCGAGCAGGAGGTCATGCAGCGCGCGGCCGTCGAGCATCGTGTCCGGTCCGCTGCCACTGTCGGCGAGGAGCTTGCGGATCAGCGAGTAGCCGTTCGAGTGCGGCCCGGAGGACGCGAGACCGATGATTGCGTCGCCAGCGCGCGTGTTGCGGCCGTCGATGATCGCGTCTTTCTCGACCAGTCCGACGCAGAAGCCCGCGAGATCGTAGTCGTCGTCCTGGTACATACCGGGCATCTCGGCGGTTTCGCCACCCACCAGCGCGCAGCCTGCCTGCAGACAACCGGTGCCGATGCCCTCGATCACGCGCGCGGCCACGTCGACGTCGAGTCGCCCTGTGGCGTAGTAGTCGAGGAAGAAGAGCGGCTCCGCACCCTGTACCACGACGTCGTTCGCACACATCGCGACCAGGTCGATGCCGATCGTGTCGTGGCGTCCGGTCTCGATTGCGAGCCTGACCTTCGTTCCGACGCCATCGGTGCCGGACACCATGACCGGCCGGCGGAACCGCTCGAGCGGCACCTCGACCAGCGCTCCGAAACCGCCCAGTCCGCCCAGCACCTCGGGCCGCATCGAACGCCGAACGGAGGGTTTGATGCGTTCGACCAGCTCGTCGCCGGCATCGATGTCGACTCCGGCATCGCGATAGGTCGTCGGCCTGCGTGTTGGCATCGGGAATCCGGTGGAGGGCGACGCCGGGACGGCGACGCGGCTGTGGTATTTTACACACGCGCCAACGGCGCCAAGCCTCCCGCGGATGCCCGATGAACTCCGGACCTGGACGGACCGCTAACCCCCTCGTTGCGTATCGCCGGACCGCCGGTTGGCTGGCGCTCGTGTTGGTTGCCGCTGCGGCCTCGGCGGCACAGGCCGCGGAAGTAGCGCTTTACCGGGAGAGCGTGCCACTCAAGGGGACGACGGAAGCCGATCGCAATGCCGCCTTCGGCGAGGCGCTCCGTGCCGTGGTCGTGCGCGTATCCGGGCAGCGCGATGCAGGCAGCAGCCCCGGGGTCAACGCCAGCGCTGGCCGCGCGAACCGGCTCGTTCAACAGTACTCGGCAACGCCCGAGGGAGAGCTGAAGGTCGGGTTTGACGCGGCAACGATCGACGAGATCCTGCAGGACGCGGGCTTGCCGTTCTGGCCCTCCGAGCGGCCGGTCACACTGGTGGTCATGTCCGGGGTGGCAGGCGCGGGCGCGCTTCGCGTCGGCGATGCTTCGCCCGAGCGAGCACGGCTCGAGCTCGCAGCGAAGGCGCGTGGCGTTCCGCTGGTATGGCCGCTCACCGGCGTCAGCATCGAGACCGCACGCGCGCAGCTCGAGGCCTCGGGAGTCGAAGCCGTCGCACGGGCCGCGGGCACGGAGGCCGACGCAGTGCTGATCGGCCTGCTCACCGGGAGCGGGGCAGACTGGACGCTGGTTCACGCCGGCGATGCCAGCCGACGTCGCGGCTCTGCAGAGGATGGCGCGCATCTCGCGGCTGACACCTTTGCTGACATCTACGCACCCGCTTCAACGCGCGGCCTCTCGACGGTGGCCGTGCGCATCGGCGGCGTGGAATCTCTGCAGGCGTATGCGGGCCTTCTGGACGAACTGGAATCGCTCAGCATGGTGCGCGGCATCGGCGTGGGCGAGCTCGACGGCGCCACGCTCCGGCTCAGCCTGACCTTGCGCGGCGATCTCGAGTTGCTGCGCCGGATTGCCATGCTGACGCCGAGGCTCCGGCCGGCGCCGGAAGGGGATCCCGGTGCGCCGCAGTTCGTCTATCTGCCATGAGTCTGCGGCACCTTCCCAATCTCCTGTGCGTGTTGCGCATGGTGCTGGTGCTGCCCGTCGCGCTCTGGATCCTGGACGGTCGGTATCCGGAGGTCATGGCGCTGTTCGCGCTTGCGGCGTTCACCGATGCGCTCGACGGGTTCCTCGCGAAGCGATTCGGATGGACAAGTGAGCTCGGCAAATATCTCGATCCGCTCGCGGATAAGCTGCTCCTGATCACGGTCTTTGCATGCCTGTCGGTCGCGGATCTGTCGCCCTGGTGGCTCACTGCTGTCGTGCTGCTGCGGGACCTCGTGATCGTGTTCGGCGGTCTGGTCTATCGCGCGCTCTTCGGTCCGCTCCAGGGGCAGCCCACGCTTCGCAGCAAGCTCAACACGGTCTGTCAGATCATCTTCTGTCTCGCCGTCGTCGCACGCGCAGCGTACGCCTGGCCCACGGAGCCCGTAGTCACCGCGCTCGGTGGGTTGGTGCTGGTGACGACCGCCGTGAGCGGGATCGACTATGTGCTGATCTACGCCCGGCGCGCCGCAGCCGTCAGCCGCGGCCGCGCCGCCGCGGCGCGTTGAAAACGCACATGGAACAGCTCGCTCTGCGGGTGCGCCTGCGGGACTGGGCCCGCTTCGAGACGTTCGTCGCCGGGACGAATGCTGCAGCTGTCGCAGCACTCTCGGCAACGGGAACCAGTGCGCCACGCGTGCTCTGGCTGTGGGGACGCGCCGGTACGGGCAAGACTCATCTGCTGCAGGCCGTCTGCGCCGCCGCCGGTGACAGCGGCAGGGCGGGCGCCTACTTCGATCTGCGCGACACCCCCGATCCCGGCCGGCTCGAGGGCTGCGAGACGCTGGCCACTGTGTGCCTCGATTCGCTCGATCGGGTCGCAGAGGACGCAGATTGGAACGCCTCCATTTTCCGTTTGTATGCCCTGATGCAGGACGTGGGCGGTCGGCTCGTCGTTGCAGGCAGGTCAGCGCCTGCGTCGATCGCGTTCCGACTGCCCGATCTGCGATCGCGCCTGCTGTCGGCCGACGTCTGGCAGCTGCAGGAGCTCGACGACGAGGAACAGGTGCAGGCGTTACAGATCCGCGCGGCGAGACGCGGGCTCACGCTCGCCGACGACGCCGCGGTCTTTCTGCTCCGGAGGCTGCCGCGCGACATGCATTCGCTCTGTGGCGTGCTCGATCGACTGGACGAGGCCTCGCTGGTCGCGCAGCGACGCCTGACCGTGCCGTTTCTCAGGCAGGCGCTTGCGGCACAGGCGGAGGCGGACCGGTCTGCGGGCGAGTGACGCGCAGGTACCGGATGAGCGCGGCGAACCACATAAGGCTCGCGAACACGATCGATGCCGCGAGCGCCCGCAGCGTCGGGTTCGCGATCGTCTCCATCACACCGGCGATGAGGTAAGGCGCAACGCACAACGTCGCCCAGGCATGCGTCCGCCGGGAACCTGCGAGCACGCCACGCAGCGGTAGCAGCACGGGTAACAGCCAGCCGAGGGACAGATAGAGATTCGCCGGCAAGGGAGCCGTCCGCAATGCCGCGATGACGACGAGTAGCCCGAGCACCGACATCGCAGCGAGCACGGCGCACCGCGCCCGCTTGACCGTCGTCGCGCCCGGCGCCCTCCCCGTCATCGGTCGCGGCGCACGTGACCCGCGAGCTCGGCAATGCGCTGCCCGAGCAGGCGCGCGAGGTCACGCTCGTCCTCGGTGAGGTCAGGCCGCCGGTCGCGTCCGGAAACGTGGCTTGCGCCGTAAGGAGTCCCGCCGCTCCGCGTGCGGTTAAGGGCCTCCGCTGTGTACGGCAGGCCAACCAGGTACATCCCGTGATGCAGAAGCGGGATCATCATCGACAGCAGGGTCGCTTCCTGGCCACCGTGCATCGTGCTCGTGGAGGTGAACACGCCGGCGGGTTTGCGATCCAGCGCGCCGTTCAGCCACAGGGCGCTCGTGCCGTCGAGGAAGTGCTTGAGCGGCGCCGCCATGTTGCCGAAGCGGGTGGGGCTGCCGAGCACAAGGCCGTCGCAATCGCGCAGCTCATCGTGCGTCGCGTAAGGCGGCCCGTCGGCCGGAACCGCCGCGTCCGTCGCCGCGCTCGACGGCACCAGCTCGGGCACGGTGCGCAGCCGCGCAGAGGCGCCGGAGACCGATTCGATGCCGCGCACCACCTGTCGCGCGAGTGCCGCGGTCGCGCCGTGACGCGAGTAGTAAACGACCAGGATGTCCGGCATCTGCAGCAGTCCGGTGTGGCCGGCGCGGCGCCGGAGCGGCCGAATTCTAGGTTGCTCTCGCTTGACGGTACAGGCCGCTGTTGTTACGGTCCGCCAGCCTCCCCGGCCGGATCATGCAACTCCTACGACAACTGTTCCCGCCGCTCGCGCTGGCATGGCTCCTCGTCGGTGTCCATCTGTCCGGTTGCGTGGGTGCGCCGGTACAGGAGATGAGCAACGCGCGGCAGGCGGTGCGTGCGGCGCAACGAGCGGGCGCGGACCAGCACGCCCCGGAGATACTGCTGGAGGCTCAAAAACTGCTTGCACAGGCGAGTAGCAACCTGTCCCGTGGCGAATACCGCGCGGCGCGCGACCAGGCCGAGCAGGCCCGCGCCAAAGCGCTCGAGGCGCGCCGCCTGGCCGAGGAAGCGGCACCGCCCAAACCCTGAGTATCGGTCGGATGAGCGAGCTGATCGCCAGCCGCTGTCACGTCTCAGGGCGCGTGCAGGGAGTATTCTTTCGTGCCAGCACGCGCGATCGCGCCCGCGAGCTCGGGGTCACCGGTTACGCACGCAACCTGCCCGACGGCCGCGTCGAAGTTCTCGCCTGCGGCAAACCTGATGCCGTCGAAGCGCTCTGCCGCTGGCTGTGGCAGGGCTCACCGTCGTCGCAGGTGACGGCAGTCAACGTGAGCGCCGTACCGATGAGCGAGCTCGGGGAGCCACCGACGTCCTTCCGCACCCGATAGATTCGCAGCCGCCCTGGCCTAGTGGCCGTAACGCCAGCGGCTCACCAGCCGGTCGATCACCAGATCCGAATAGGTTGGGCGCCCGAGACTGCCGTTGTAACGCTGCAGCGCACGAGGGTAGTTGCCGCGTTCCTTGCGCAGGTAGTAGCCGAGTATGGTGGTGCCCATCCGCACGTTCTCAGGGATGCGTATCAGCTGCTCGTTGCCCATGCCAAGCTGGGTGGGCCAGAAGGGCATCACCTGCATCAACCCGACCGCCCCCGCATACGACACGGCGTAGCGATCAAAGCGGCTCTCGACGTCCATCACTGCGAGCACGAGTTCCGGCGGCACGTTGACCCTGCGCGCCTCGCAGTGGACGTGGTGCAGAATCAGGCGGCGCTCCTCGGGGTCTTTCACGTAGCGCGCGAGCCGAGGGTCCATGTACGCGAACCAGACCTCCTGCTCGTAGCGATCGACAAAGCACTGCGAGGGCTCGATCGCTGCGGCGATCACGCCGCGGAGCTCTGGATCGGTCTGCCGGTCCGCCCAGCTTGGCGAAGGAAGGAGGACGAGCGCCGTGATGCCGGCGAGCGTCGCACGCCGCGACATTTCAGTCGGTCCTGCCCGTACGCTCGCGCAGCAACGGCAACAACCGCTCGAGCGGTACGTCCGTGGACTCCGTCGCGCGCCGCTCGCGGTATTCGAGCACTCCGCGGTCCAACCCCTTGTCGCCGACCACCACCCGGCGCGGTATGCCGAGCAGCTCGTCGTCTGCAAATTTCACGCCCGGCCGCGCGTCCCGATCGTCGTACAGAACCTCGAAACCGGCCGAGCGCAGCTCGTCGTAGAGCCGCTCGCTGATTTCGCGGACACGGGGTGACTTCTGCAGATTGATCGGGATCAGGGACACGTCGAAAGGTGCGATGGGATCGGGCCAGATGATGCCGCGCTCATCGTGATTCTGTTCGATCGCGGCCGCCACGACGCGCGTCACACCGATGCCATAGCAGCCCATCAGCATCGTGACCGCGCGCCCCCCGTCGTCGAGCACGGTCGCGTTCATGGCCTCGCTGTACTTGGCACCGAGCTGGAAGATGTGGCCGACCTCGATTCCGCGCACGATCGACAGATGGCCGCGACCGGTCGGGCTCCGATCGCCCGGCACGACGTTCCGCAGGTCGGCGACCTCGGGCTCCGCGAGATCGCGGCCCCAGTTGACGCCCGTGAGATGCAGGTCGCGGCGATTGGCACCGCAGACGAAGTCGGCGAGGGCGGCTGCGGCCCGGTCGGCATACACCTTGAGCCTGAGGCCCACCGGCCCGAGAAAGCCTGGCTCGCATCCGGTGGCCTCGCGCACGCGCTCGGCGCTCGTCATCCGAAGCGGCGACAGCACGCCGGGAAGCTTCTGCACCTTGACCGCGTTCAGCTCGTGATCGCCGCGCACGACCAGGGCGATGACCTCGCCATCCACGCCGTCGACGAGCAGCGTCTTGACGCAGCGATTGGCCGACACGCCAAGAGAGACGGTCAGCTCGGCGATGGTGCGGACACCGGGGGTCGAGACCTCCGCAAGCGCGGCACCCGGTGCGGCGCGCGCGCCCGGTGGGACGAGAGCCTCCGCCATCTCGAGGTTGGCCGCGTACTCGTCGCTATCGGAGAAGGCGATGGCGTCTTCGCCGGACTCGGCCAGCACGTGGAATTCCTGCGAGACGCTGCCACCGATGCTGCCCGAGTAGGCACCCACCGCGCGGAACCTGAGCTGCATGCGTTCGAAAATGCGGCTATAGGCCGCATACATCGCCCGGTAGCCCTGCTCCAGCGACGCCTGGTCGATGTGGAAGGAGTAGGCGTCCTTCATCACGAACTCACGCGCCCGCATGACGCCGAAGCGCGGTCGGATCTCGTCACGGAACTTGGTCTGGATCTGATAGAAGTTCACCGGGAGCTGGCGGTGGCTCTTGAGCTCGCGGCGTGCGATGTCGGTGATCACTTCCTCGTGCGTGGGTCCGAGACAGAACGACCGTTCGTGGCGGTCCGCGAGGCGCAGCAGCTCGGGCCCGAACTGGTCCCAGCGCCCCGATTCCTGCCAGAGCTCCGCCGGCTGCACCATCGGCATTACCAGCTCGATCGCGCCCGCGCGATTCATCTCCTCGCGGACGATGGCTTCGACCTTGCGCAGCACGCGCAACCCCATCGGCAGCCAGGTATACAGGCCCGACGCCAGACGTCGGATGAGTCCCGCCCGCAGCATGAGCTGGTGGCTCACGACCTCGGCATCCGCCGGCACATCGCGCAGGGTGTTGATCGGATAGCGGCTGAGTCGCATTGGGCCGGGCCCGTGGGCCAGAAATGGCGCGGTATGTTAGCAGAGCCTCGACGCCGCTCCCGGCGTTGTGCGGGTCGCGCGGCGTACCTATGATGCTGCCGCCGTGGTCCCATTCCTGCGACGAGCCGCATGACAGACCCGAACGCAGCACACAAACCGACGCCGCCGCGTCCGCGCAATCGCGGTATCTACCTGCTGCCGAACCTGTTCACGACGGCGGTGCTGTTCGCCGGCTTCTACGCGGTCGTCGCTGCGGCCGACGGCAATTTCGATCGTGCCGGCATCGCAATCTTCATCGCCATGGTCTGCGACGGTCTCGACGGCCGGATCGCGCGTTGGACGAACACGCAGAGCGACTTCGGCAAGGAATACGACAGCCTGTCGGACATGGTCGCGTTCGGCGTGGCACCAGCGATCGTCGCCTACCAGTGGGGTGTGGCCAGGATCGCGGAATACGGCTCGGTATGGGGCCGGGTAGGCTGGCTCGCAACGTTTTTCTACGCGGCAAGCGCCGCGATGCGCCTCGCGCGCTTCAATGCGCGCGCGGCTACCGCGGACAAGCGCTTCTTCGAAGGGCTGCCCAGCCCGTCGGGAGCGGCCATCCTCGCTGGCTTCGTCTGGATGATGTCGGACTGGGACGTCGACGGGCTGGTGGCGCTCATGCTCGCGTTCGCGGTCGCGCTCATCACGGGCGGTCTCATGGTGAGTCGCTTCCCGTACGTGAGCGGCAAGGATTTCGACTTCGGCCGACGGGTGCCGTTCGCGGTGTTGCTCCTCATTCCACTCGGCTTCGTGGTCGTCGGTTCGAGTCCGCCCGAGATGCTGTTCGGGATGTTCGGGCTATACGGTCTCTCGGGTCCGCTGGCGTGGGGCTGGCGGCGACTCTTCCGCTCGCGTCGCCCGGCGACGCCCGGCGGCGGGTCTCCGCCGGGCTGAGCGATGCAAGCTGCACACAAGCGCAGGATCTTGGCCGAGCTCGGCGTGGACGTTTACGTCCGGCGCGACGCTGGCAGCGTGCGTGCCGCAGAAGAGCGCGCGTCCGACGCCGGACCGCCCGCCCAGCCAGATGAGCCTCTCACTTCGGTGCCGCAAGGTCTCGCCGACGGCGTTGAATGGGATCCGCTGCGTGCCATGGTCGCCGCCTGCACGAGGTGCGTCCTGCACGCCGGCCGGACCCAGACCGTCTTCGGCGTCGGCCCCCGGGATGCGCGCTGGATGATCATCGGTGAGGCGCCGGGCGCGGAAGAGGATCGCCGCGGCGAGCCATTCGTGGGGCGTGCCGGGCAGCTGCTCGATTCGATGCTTCGTGCGCTTGGCCCTGGGCGCGATCAGGTGTACATCGCTAACGTGCTCAAGTGCCGTCCGCCGGGAAATCGCGACCCGCGGCCGGAGGAGTCCGCGAGCTGCCGCCCGTATCTGAACCGCCAGATCGAGCTCGTGGCGCCGACACTCATCATCGCCGTCGGGCGCATCGCGGCGCAGGCACTTCTCGAGACCGATCAGCCGCTCGGCAAGCTGCGCGGCCGGATACACTCGCTTGGCGAACGCGGGTGGCCGGTGATCGTCACCTATCACCCGGCGTACCTGCTGCGCAGCCCGAGCGAGAAGCGCAAGGCCTGGCAGGACCTGCTGCTCGCGCGCCGGACTTTCCGCGAGCTCGATTGCCAGCGTGGTGAGGCATGAGCGCGGCACGAATCGAGCTTCCCGGGCCGCGACCCCGACTGGTGCGATTTCGCGCCATGGTTCCGGGCGACGTTCCGGCAGTCGGTGCGGTCGAGCGGGCCTCGTATGCCTATCCGTGGAGCGACGGCATCTTCCGCGATTGTCTGCGCGTCGGATACCTCTGCCGCGTCGCGGAGCTCGGCCGCGAGATCGTCGCGTATGGCATCACGGCGATGGGCGCGCGCGAGGCGCACATCCTGAACCTGTGCGTCCGGTCCGACCTGCGCGGACGCAACATCGGCCGGCAGATGCTCCTGCTGCTGCTCGATCGTGCACGACAGGCCGGGATGGACGACGCGCTGCTCGAGGTCCGGCCGTCGAACACGCTCGCGATCTCGCTCTACCAGTCGATGGGCTTCGCGGAGATGGGACGCCGGCGCGGCTACTACCAGGCCGATGGTGGCCGCGAGGATGCCCTGGTGCTAAAGCTCAGCCTCGCGCCGCAGCAGGCCCCGGACGCGGGCTGATAGAATAGGGGCCCGACTTTCTCCCCCGAACCCGGCTGAAATGAGCTCCCCGAGCGACGAAGTGGCCCGGCGCCGCACCTTTGCGATCATCTCCCACCCCGACGCCGGGAAAACGACGCTGACCGAAAAGCTCCTGCTGTTCGGCGGTGCGATCCAGCTCGCCGGCACGGTAAAGGGTCGCAAGGCGGCGCGGCACGCGACCTCCGACTGGATGCGCCTCGAGCAGCAACGCGGCATCTCCGTCACCTCGAGCGTGATGCAGTTCCCGTACGCGGGCCGCGTGATCAACCTGCTCGACACGCCCGGCCACGAGGACTTCTCGGAGGACACCTATCGCACGCTGACCGCGGTCGACTCGGCGCTGATGGTCATAGACTGCGCCAAGGGTGTCGAAGAGCGGACCATCAAGCTGATGGAGGTCTGCCGGCTGCGCGACACCCCGATCATGACGTTCATCAACAAGCTCGATCGCGAGGGCCGCGAGCCGCTGGCGCTCCTGGACGAGATCGAGAAGGTGCTAGGTATCGGCTGTGCACCCGTCACCTGGCCCATCGGCATGGGGCGAGATCTCCGCGGCATCTACCACCTGCTGGAGGACCGCATCTACGTCTACCAGCCGGCGGAGAAGGGGCGCGTGGGTACGCATGCGGTGATCGATCGTCTTGCGGGCGAGGAGGCCGGGGACCTTCTCGGCGACCGCGCGGCCGCGTTCCGCGACGAGATCGAGCTCGTGCGCGGCGCTTCGCATGAGTTCTCGACGACGGAGTACCTCGCCGGCCGGCGCACGCCGGTGTTCTTCGGATCCGCAATCAACAACTTCGGGATCACAGAGCTGCTGTCCGCGTTCGTCGAGCACGCGCCCCGGCCGCGGCCGCGCGCGACCACCGGGCGGATCGTGGACGCGTTCGAGGACAAGCTCACGGGCTTCGTGTTCAAGATCCAGGCGAACATGGATCCCGGTCATCGCGACCGGATCGCGTTCATGCGCATCTGCTCCGGGCGATACGAAAAGGGTATGAGGCTGCATCACGTGCGGCTTGGCAAGGAGATGCGGATCGCGGATGCGCTTACTTTCCTCGCCGCCGATCGCCAGCACACCGATGAGGCCTGGGCCGGCGATATCATCGGGCTGCACAACCACGGCACGATCAACATCGGCGACTCGTTTACCGAGGGCGAGCGGCTGATGTTCACCGGCATCCCCAACTTCGCGCCGGAGATGTTTCGGCGCGTGGTGCTGCGCGACCCCCTGCGGATGAAGGCGCTGCAGAAGGGACTCGACCAGCTCTGCGAGGAGGGCGCCACGCAACTCTTCCGACCGCTGCGCAACAATGACCTGATCCTGGGCGCGGTCGGTCCGCTTCAGTTCGACGTCGTCGCGTTCCGTCTGGCGGATGAGTACGGGGTTCAGGCCGGCTGGGACAACGTCAATGTGCATACCGCGCGCTGGATACAGTGCGCGGATCCGAAGAAGCTGCAGGAGTTCCGAGTCAAGGCGCACGATCACCTCGCGCTCGATCACGCGGGCGCACTGGTGTATCTCGCGCCGTCGCGCGTCAACCTCCAGCTCACCCAGGAGCGATGGCCGGACGTGAGCTTCCGCGAGACCCGTGAGCAGCTGGCGCACGCCGCCTGAGGCACAGGCGCCGTGAAGGGCGCGCTGCGGCGACGGCCGGTGATAGCCTGGGCGTTGTATGACTGGGCGAACTCGGCGTTCGCCACGACCGTGATGGCCGGGTTCTTCCCTGTGTTCTTCAAGCAGCACTGGAACCTCGGCGTGCCGGTCACCGAGAGTACCTTCCGGCTGGGTGTGACCAGCGGTATCGCGAGCGCGCTGATCGCACTCGTGGCACCGGTGCTAGGCGCTATCGCGGACCGCGGGGGCGCGCGCGTGCGGCTGCTGATGGGCTTTACGGTGATGGGTGCAGCGGCGACAGCGGCTCTCGCCCTCGTACCGGCAGGGCAGTGGCAGGTCGCCGCGACGCTCTATCTCGCGGGTTCGCTCGGATTCTGGGCCGGCATCGTGTTCAGCGATTCGCTGCTGCTGCATGTAGCCGAGCCACGCGAATACGATCTCGTGTCCGGGTTCGGGTACGCGATGGGCTATCTGGGCGGCGGCCTCCTTTTCGCGATCAACGTCGCGATGACTCTGCGACCCGCATGGTTTGGCCTGGCGGATGCCGCCCAGGCCGTCAAGGTATCGTTCGTGATGGTGGGGCTCTGGTGGCTCATCTTCGCTCTGCCGCTGGCATTCAGCGTGCGCGAGCAGGCCACCGGCACACGCCTCGCGCCGTCCGCCGCCGTTCGGCAGGGTTTCGGCGAGCTGGCGCGGACCCTCCGCGAGATACGCCGCTATCGCCCCATCCTCTGGTTTCTCGCCGCGTACTGGCTGTATATCGACGGTGTCAACACCGTCATCAAGATGGCGGTCGACTATGGCCTGTCGCTTGGCTTCGAGGCGGCGCAGCTCCTGGCCGCGCTGCTTCTCACCCAGTTCGTGGCGTTTCCGGCGGCGCTGGCCTTTGGATGGCTCGGCCAGCGGATCGGCGCGCGCAAAGGAATCTTCGTGGGGCTGACGGTCTATGCAGCCGCGACATGCTTTGCATATTTCCTGAGGGACGTGCGCGACTTCTACTTGCTCGCCGTAGTGATCGGCCTGGTGCAGGGCGGGGTGCAGTCCTTGAGCCGGTCGTACTTCGGGCGGCTCGTGCCCGAAGGGAAGTCCTCGGAGTTTTTCGGCTTCTACAACATGATGGGCAAGTTTGCGGCCGTGCTTGGTCCGCTGCTCACCGGCGTTGTCGCGAAGCTGACGGGTGACCCGCGACTCTCGATCCTGTCGATTCTGCTGCTGTTTGTGGGTGGCGCCGCGCTGCTGGTCTTCGCGGCCCAGCGGGAGGCTCCGGCAACCACTCGCGGCTGAGCCTCGCGAGCGAAGCCCGGGGCCCAGGTTACTACCCGCCTTCCCCGCCGCCGCAGCCTGAGCCCGCGCAGCCGTGCCCGACGGAATCCATGACGGAGTCGGCACGCTCCTCAATCTCTCGTATTTGCTCGCGCGTGAAGCAGAATGTTTCGGGGAGCTTCGTCCCGACGATTGTCTCCGAGCGGCAGAAGTATTCCTTCCCGCCCCGAGTGACCCGTCGGTAACCCGCGGGCACCTTGTCTGCCGGCTTGGGTTCAGTTGCCTTCGCCGTGGCGTTGCCGCTGGTTGTGGCAGGTGCGGCACTGGTCGGGACCGAAGTCACGGCGTCTGCGGATCTGTCCGGCTGTGTACTGCAGGCCGAAAGTCCCGCAAACAGGATTCCAGCAAGCGCGCCAACACCGTCAGGTCCGATTCGAATACGCATCGCTCGCACTCCAACCATACGCCTCACATCTCGGTGCAGTAGGCGCCACCCGTGCAGGTTTTTCGGGCCTTCTCGAAATCGTCCATCGCGTGATTGGTCCGCTCGTCGATCTCAGCTATCTGCTCACGCGTAAAGCACATCTGCTCGGCGAAACGCGTGCCGATGGTGGTCACGGATTTGCAGTACAACTCCTTGCCGTTGCGTTTGACGAGCCGGTAGCCGCCCGGCACCTTGGGGGTGAGTTTCGGGGCATGCGCGGCTTCCGCGGGTACCGCCGAAGCGGCGGGTGGAGTCGGCGCGGGGGCGGCTTCCGCGGGTACCGCCGAAGCGGCGGGTGGAGTCGGCGCGGGGGCGGCGGACGCCTCGGCGGGGGGTGGGGCTGCTGTCGCTTGCGTAGGCTCCGAGGCCCAGCCCGCCAGCGCGTAGGACCCTGCGACTACCGCAACCATCAACAGTCCGATGTGTTTCATCGGCGCAGCCCCCGTGGTTCAGCTTCCGTTGCCGCAGGCCTCGCCGCCGCCGCAGACCTTTATGCCCTGCTCCATGTCATCCATGGTCGATTCGGTACGGTTCTGGATTTCCTGGAGCTGCTCGCGGGTGAAGCAGGTCTTCTGCGGGAAGCGGCTGCCGGACGTGGTCACACTCCGGCAGTAGAGCTCCTTGCCGTTGCGCGTCTCGCGTCGGTACCCGCTCGGGATCTTGCCGGCGGGCTGGGGCGCCGTGGCGCTTTCGCTCACGGCCGCCGCCGCCGGCTCAGCCGTGGGGACGGCTACCTCTGGCGCGGGAACGGGAGCTGGCGCTGACTCGGCCTGCGGCGTCGTGGGTTGCGATGAGCAAGCGGCAAGAACGGCGAACAGGGCGAGCAACGCTGCGGCGCGCATGAATACAAACTCCGGTACAGATTAGTCTTTGTTAATGCATAAATGATGTCATACGCCCGCCGTGAATGCACGCCACGGGAGTGAGGCGCGCAAACAACAACGGCTCGCTTCATGCATGTTGCCAGCCGGCAGGGTCCAGTCCGTAGAATTCGCAGATCAGCGCATAAAGCTCGGGATGGGCTGCGCGGAACGCAACCGGACGCTCGAAGAACTCTTCGCTCACTACGGCAAAGAACTCTGCTTCATCCTCGGCGGCATACGGGTCCAGGAACGTGTCCGCGCCGCGATCGACCTGCTCCGTAAGGCGATCGAACTGCCGGCGCAGATCGAGCGTCCAGCCTTCGAGCGGGCGACGCGGTCCCGCTTCGGGCTCGGCCAGCCCAACAGCCTCGTAGTCGAGGTGATGCGCGAATTCGTGGAGCACGACGTTGTAGCCCGCGTCATGGGCGGCGCCGGCCGCGACCACGTCCTCCCAGGACAGGATGATCCGGCTCGCATCCCAGGCCTGACCCGCGAGCACACGCCGCTGCCGCGTGACCAGACCGGACTCGTCTTCGTCTTCCTCCTCTACCCAGAACGGCGTCGGATAGACGAGGATCGATTGCAACGATGGATACAGATCGTGTGGCCGGCCGAGCACCAGCACGCAGGCATGCGCGGCGATCGTGACCCGCATCTCATCGGTGACCGTGAGCCCGTTGCAGCCGACGAAGGTCTTTTCGGCTACAAACGCTGCGACGAGGCCGTCGAGACGATCGCGGAGGCCCAGCGGCAGCTGCGCCCGGATCGGAACGTTGCGCTCCACGGCATCGACACGTGACGGGGCCAGCGGTGCCGCGGCCGCGCGCCGGTGCCTTCGAGCCCGAAGCACGGGCGCAAGCAACAACCACGCGACGAACGCAAGCGCGAGGGCAATGATCGCCGTCGCGGCGGACGAGATCACCCCAGTTTCTTGAGCCGTTCGACCAGGTCGACGTAGGACTTCTGCGCCTTGTCCTGCGCGGTGCCCTTGAGACGCGCCCACGCGTCGTACTTTGCCCGGCCGACGAAATCAAACGCGCCGGGTCGATCGCCGCTCACGTCGCCGGACGACGCCTGCTTGTACAGCGCGTACAGGCGCAGCATGTCCTCGTCGGCGGGCCGCTTCTTCAGGTTCTGGGCGTCTTTCGCTGCACGCTCGAACTTCTTGTTGAGATCTGACATGGCCTTGCCGTCTGCGGATGCCCGGCGGCAAGCATAGCGCAGCTCCTCACGGACGCAGCCGGCCGACTTTGTACTTCAGACGCTGCAGGTCCTCGTTCGCCGGAGCTGGGCCGTAGCGCAGCGCAACGTAGAGCTCGCGGATCGCTTCCAGGTCCAGGCGCAGATCGGGACAGTGCGCCATCGCGCGGTGCAGGTAGTCCACCGGACCCTCCGCTGGGCGCCGCGTCACACCGCGCCGGGCCAACCGGGCAGCCGCCTGCCCGTGGAGGCGCTCCGGCCAGTCGCGCTCCGGCGGGCGGTACGTCCAGGCGAGCCAGGCCGACAAACCGATGAAGAACGCACCTAGGGCCACTGTCAAGCCGAGGCCCAGCGTGCGCCAGTCGGGTGCGTCGACGCCGAGCCGCTGCAGCAGCGAGAACTGCAGGCGCTCGTCGAACCGTACGACGCGCTCGTTCCAGAAGTCGTTGACATAGTCCCAGACGAGCTGCGCCTGGCCTACCAGCCGGCTGCCCTCCCAGATCCGCGTCAGCGTCGGCGCATCCGCAAACGACGCCGTGATACCGCGTTCTATGCGATCCGGCGCCACGGCCGCGGTGGGATCGACGCGCAGCCAGCCGCGTCCCGCCACCCAGATCTCGGACCAGGCATGTGCGTCGGACTGCCGCACCAGCAGGTAGCCGCCGAGGGGATTGAACTCGCCGCCCTGGTATCCGGTCACGATCCGTGCCGGCACGCCGGCCGCCCGCATCGCCATCGTAAAGGCTGCGGCGTAATGCTCGCAAAAGCCGCTGCGTGTATCGAAGAGGAACTCGTCGACCGCGTTCTCGGCGAGCCGCGGCGGATCGAGCGTGTAGTGGTACTCCTCGTTACGGAACTTGCGGAGCAGTTCGCCGGCGATGGCGGTCGGATCCGCATGGCGCCGGGCGAGCTCGCGCCCGAGCGCAAGCGTCCTCGGGTTGCCGTCGGCCGGAAGCTGCAGGTCGCGGTTGCGCAGCGAGGTCGGAAGCTCGACGCCGGCGACGTAGGCGGGGTACGAGCGCAGACGGAACGAGGTCACACGGGTGATCAGTTGCCGCGCGACGAGCTGAAAGTCGTAGGTGCTGCGTGCCTCGCGCTCGGGCCACGCTGCCGGCAGATCGAGCGCAAGTATCCATGGCCGATCGTGTGCCTCGAGGGTGATCTGGTAATCGACCGGTGCGCCGATCCAGGTGACGGATTGCTGCGGAAAGGACTGCGCCAGCGGATGTCGCCAGCGGCGCCCGTCGAACTCGTGCAGCACCGGACCGCGCCAGTAACGCTGCGCAGGCGGCGGGATCGGTCCGTCGAAGCGAACCCGGAACGCGACCGCGCCCGAAACGCTCAGGTCGGAGACGTCGCCGAGCATGATCTCGTCGTTGAGACCCGTCCGGGAGCTCTGGCCGACGGCGACGCCCCAGAACGGACCGGGCAGCCGCGGGAAGAGCACGAACAAGAGCAGCGCGAGCGGCAACGCGGGCCAGGTAAGCGCTGCCGTGCGTCTGAGCACCGTGACGGGCGCCCCGCCGGCGGCGCCACCATGGACGCGATGGAGCGCTGCGGTTGCGACCAAGGCGCCCGCCAGCAGCAGCGGCAAGCGTGTAATGCCCTGGTCGCGCAGCAGCGCCGCATAGAGCAGGAAGTAGGCGATGAACACCAGCACCGTGAGGTCGCGCTCGGTGCGGGTCTCGAGCAGCTTGACCGCCGCCATCATGGCGAGCAGGGCCGTGCCGGCCTGCACGCCGTTCACGGTACGGAAGACTGCGAGCACGAAGAGCAGGGCGCTAATGGCTGCCAGCGTCCGCACCCAGCGGGGCGGGAGCGCCCAGCCACGCTGTGCCGCTGCGTAACGCCAACTTGCGGCTACCAGCAGGCTCACACTGGCCCAGGCGGGCAGTTGCCTGACATGCGCAAGGAGCGCAACGCCCATCGCGGCCAGCACCCAGCCCAGCCCCCGCATCGCGATGCTCGTCTGCTCAGGCATGACCGGCGGGTACCTCGAACACGGCCAGCGCCGTGAGACAGTGCTCGCGGTGCGCACGTCCGACGTTCGGCGCGATCGTGGTGCCGGGCAGCCGGATGCCGTAGGCCTCGCCGCGATCGTGCGCGTCGATCACCCAGCGACACATCTGCGACAGGCGTGCCTCCGCGGCAAGCCCGGCCAGGCTGTCCCAGTCGAAGACGTACGAGGTCACGTCGGTGCCGGCGAACTGCTTGGCGTGCAGACCATTGCCGCGGGCATACGACTTCCACGCAATCCGGTGCAACGGGTCGCCGAACTGGAACGGTTTCAGACCGACGAAGTCCTCGTCGCCGCGCGCACGGTCCTGCGCGCCACCGGTGTCCGTCTCGACGGCCGGCGGGGAACGACCGCGGGGCGCTGGCTGCGGCCAGGCAATGGCTCGATAGTCGGGGTGAACGACCGCCCACGCACGGAAGAGTCCCAGCGGATGCCGCGTCGATACCTCGTAGCGCGTGAGCGGAACCGGTCCGCGACGTGCGGCCGCGATCGTAAGCACACTCTCGACCGTGGCGCCGGCATCGAGATCGGCGGGTGCCGCGCGCGCATCGTCCGAGGAGATTTCAACGCGCGCCCGCTGCGCTACCGACGCATTCGCTAGCAGGATACGAAACGCCACGCGCCGTCCGACAAAGGCGGACTCGGTTGTATGCAGCCCCAGTGCCAGCCCCTCGAGCGTACCGTGACAGTGGTGCATCGCCGTCAGCCCTACGCCGGCGAGCAGGAAGGCGAAGGCGAGCCCCAGGTTGTTGCCGTAATTGAGTCCGCCGACCAGCATGGCGAACACCATGGCCGCGTAGGCGACACCGAGCTGCGTCGGCAGGATGTAGATCCGGCCGCGCCGCAGCACGACCGTCTCGGCGTCGCGGCCCTGGCGGCGCAGGATCCAGGCGCGCATCCGCCGGTTGGCGGCTGCAGACATGCGGCGAAGATAGGATCGCATCGCGGCCGCGGTGGCTGCGGGTCGCCCGTCAGGGCACGGGCACGGCGTCGAGAACGTGTTGACCGATCTCGCCGGCGCCGCGGAAGCGACTCTCGTCGCGCGGCGCGAGGCGGTGGCCGACGACCGCCGGCAGCACCGCCTGGACGTCCTCCGGGAGCACGCCGGAATGCGAGTGCATCAGGGCCCAGGCCTGCGCTGCGCGCAGCAGCGCGATCACCGCGCGCGGCGAGAGGCCGGCCTGGAACTCCGCGGTCCGGCGGGTGTGCGCAGCGACGGCCTGGACGTAATCGAGCAGCGCCTCTGAAGCGTGCACCTGCGGCACATCGCGCTGCAGGCGCAGCAGCTGCTGCGGCGCCAGCGCCGGGACCAGGGTTGCGAGCAGATCACGACGGTCCTGCCCGAGCAGCAGCTGCCGCTCGAGGGCATCCTGCGGATAGCCGAGCTCGATGCGCATCAGGAACCGGTCGAGTTGCGATTCGGGAAGCGGGAAGGTGCCGACCTGGTACACCGGGTTCTGCGTCGCGATCACGAAGAACGGCTCCGTCATCGGATAGGTGTTGCCGTCGGCCGTGACCTGGTGCTCCTCCATCGCCTCGAGCAGCGCGCTCTGCGCCTTCGGCGTGGCGCGATTGACCTCATCGGCCAGCACGAGCTGTGCGAACACTGGTCCTCGATGGAAGCGGAACTGGCCGCTCTCGGGCTCGAACACCGACACGCCGATGATGTCTGCGGGCAGCAGGTCGCTCGTAAACTGGATCCGCTGGTAAACGAGCCCGAGCGTACGTGCGAGTGCGTGCGCGAGCGTGGTCTTGCCCACGCCCGGGATGTCCTCGATCAGCAGGTGACCGCGCGCCAGCAGGCATGCGAGTGACAGGCGGAGCTGGCGGTCCTTGCCGAGGATGATCCGGTTCAGGCCCGCGAGCGCCGATTCGATCAGCTCGATGGCCTCGGTATCGCGGGTCGGAGTCCCGTGGTGCAGCGGCGTGCTCAAGGCCTGGCTCTCATGCGGTGGATCCGGCGGTCAGCGTGCGCAGCCGTCGCAGCTGCTCGTCGAGCTGCCCGGCGTGGCGCTCGAAGTTGGCGAGCCGTTCGCGCTCGAGCGCCACGACATCCGCGGGCGCGTTGCCGACGAAGCTCACATTGGCGAGGCGCGCGCGACTGCGGTCGCGGTCGGCGATCGCGCGGGTGCGGCGCTTTTCGAGCCGGGCAGCGCCCGCCGACAGGTCGTCGACCAGCCGGGAGAACGGAGCGAGCACCGCACGCCCATCCACGATCGCGATCGCGCTCGGCGGCAGGTCCGCCTCGGTGCGCACCAGCTCGACCGACTCGAGGTTACCGAGCCGCGCTATCAGCGGCGCGAGCGAGGCGAGCGCGTCCGCATCGTTGGCGCGCTCGCTGATCACCCAGGCAGGCGTCGCGCGCGCGTGCGGGACGTCGAGCTCGCCGCGGATCTGCCGGATGCCGAGTACGATCGCCTGCAGCGACTCGATCTGGCGGACGGCTTCGTCATCCGCGGAATACGCCGCTGGCGACGGGTAGGCGGCGAGCATGACCGTCTCGCCGGGTTCGCCCGCGAGCGGCGCCACGCGCTGCCAGATTTCTTCGGTCACGAACGGCATCAGCGGGTGAAGCATCCTGAGCGAGGATTCGAGCACGGCGAGCAAGGTGCGCCGCGTGCCGCGCCGGGCCGCCGGGGCGACCGAGTCGGATTGCAGAGCCGGTTTCGCGAGCTCGAGATACCAGTCGCAGAACTCGTACCAGACGAACTGGTACATGGCCTGCGCCGCGAGGTCGAAGCGGTAGGCCGCGAACTGCTCGCGTACGACCGCAAGCGTCCGGCCCAGCCGATCGCGTATCCAGCGATCCGCCAGCGAGAGCTCGCATGGTCCGGCGAGTTCCGCCGCGTGCGGCTCGGTGTTCATCAGCACGAAGCGCGCGGCGTTCCACAGCTTGTTACAGAAGTTGCGGTAGCCCTCGATCCGCCCCAGGTCGAAGCGGATGTCCCGCCCCATTGTCGCGAGAGCTGCGAACGTGAAGCGCAGCGCATCGGTGCCGTAGGACGGTATGCCCTGGGGGAACTGGCGGCGCGTGGCCTTCTCGATCGCCGTCTTCATCTGCGGCTGCATCAGTCCGGAGGTGCGCTTGGCGATGAGCGACTCGAGGTCGATGCCGTCGATCAGGTCGAGCGGGTCGATGATGTTGCCCTTGGACTTGGACATCTTCTCCCCGTGCTCGTCACGGATGAGCCCGGTGATGCAGACGTCGCGGAACGGAACGTCGCCGGCGAAGCGGAGCCCCATCATGATCATGCGGGCGACCCAGAAGAAGATGATGTCGAATCCCGTGACCAGCACCGAGGTCGGATAGTAGTCCGCGAGCTCACGGGTGCGCTCGGGCCAGCCGAGCGTGGAGAAGGGCCAGAGCGCCGAGCTGAACCACGTGTCGAGCACGTCCTCGTCCTGGCGGAGCTCGACGTCGCGGCCGAGCCGTGCCCTGGCGGCGGCGCGAGCTTCCTGCTCGCTGCGCGCGACGTACACCCCGCCCTCGGCGTCGTACCAGGCGGGAATCCGGTGACCCCACCATAGCTGGCGGCTGATGCACCAGTCCTGGATGTTGCGCATCCACTGAAAATAGGTTTTCGACCATTGCTCCGGGACGAAGTGGATACGGCCGTCCTCGACGGCGCGGATCGCGGGCGCGGCAAGCGGCGCGACTTTCACGTACCACTGGTCGGTGAGCCAGGGCTCCAGCACTGCGCCGCTGCGGTCGCCACGCGGCACGGGCAGCGTATGCGGCTCCGTCTTCTCGAGCAACCCGGCGGCCTCGAGATCGGCCACGACGCGCTCGCGGGCCGCGAAGCGATCGAGGCCGCGATAGGGCGTCGGAACTTCGTCGTTGAGCACGGCGTCCGCCGTGAAGATGTTGATGAGTGGCAGACCGTGACGGCGTCCGACCTCGTAGTCGTTGAAGTCGTGGCCGGGCGTGATCTTGACGCAGCCGCTGCCGAACGCGGGATCGACGTAGGCGTCGGCGATGACCGGGATCAGTCGTCCCGTCAATGGCAACCGGACCTGGCGTCCGACGAGGTGACGATAGCGCTCGTCGTCGGGATGCACCGCGACCGCCGTGTCGCCCAGCATCGTTTCGGGTCGTGTGGTGGCGACGACGAGGTGACCCTGCGCATCCTCGAGTGGGTAGCGGAGACTCCAGATCCAGCCCTCTTCAGGCTCAGCCACGACCTCGAGGTCGGAGAGCGCCGTATGCAGGACAGGGTCCCAGTTGACGAGCCGCTGGCCGCGGTAGATGAGGCCATCCTGGTACAGCCGGACGAACACTTCGGCGACCGCGGCGGAGAGGCCTTCGTCCATCGTGAAGCGGTCGCGCGACCAGTCGACCGATGCGCCGAGCCTGCGCATCTGGCGTGCGATCGTTCCGCCGGATTCGTCTTTCCAGCGCCACACGCGCGCGACGAACTCCGCGCGCCCGAGCACGACGCGGTGCTCGCCCTGCTGGTTGAGCTGACGCTCGACCACCATCTGGGTCGCGATGCCCGCGTGATCGGTGCCGGGCTGCCACAGCGTGCGCCGGCCCTCCATCCGGTGAAATCGCGTCAGCGCGTCCATCAGCGTGTGCTGGAACGCGTGACCCATGTGCAGGGTGCCGGTGACATTCGGCGGCGGAATCACGATGCTGTACGGCGCTCCATCGCCCGAGGGCGCGAACCACCCCGCGGCTTCCCAGCGCTGGTAGATTCGCGCTTCGATTTCGCCGGGCGAGTAACTCTTATCCATCGGATTGGGCACTGTCACAGATTGTGCGACTCGGGGTTCGCCCCATGCTCGCGGTATCGTCGCCAACGGCTGCGGCCCAGCGTCTTCGCCGCTTCGTCGGCGCCCACGATCTCGAGCACCCGCGTGTAGCCCTCGAATCCAGACGGCGCGTCGTCGCCGAGGTTGACGAGCACGTCGCGGTGCGAGTCCGTCAGGGCGCCGCTCCCGATCAGCACCGGGGTCTCCGCCGCTACGGCCGAGTCGGCGGGCCACACGCAGTGTGGCACGAAACTCCGGTCGCTGAAGCTCCACAGCAGCTCGTCGATCTCGGCGGTTTCGGCGGCGCCTCCGGTGCGCAGTGTCACTCGCAGCCCCTGGTCATAGGCTTTCTCTGCCAGCCGGCATGCCGTCCGCAGCCGCGCCCGCGGCTCGGTGTCGCTCAACAGATAGAAATCGACCTTCGGTACGGTCACGATCCGCGATGGTTCGCGAGGAAGTCGACCAGGAGCGCGACCGGACGGCCCGTGCTGCCCTTCTGTGCGCCACTCAGGTAGGCGACACCGGCTATGTCGAGGTGCGCCCAGCGGAGGCCTTCGGTGAACTTGGACAGGAAACAGGCTGCCGTGATGGCACCGCCTTCGCGGCCGCAGGAATTGGTGAAGTCCGCAAAATTGCTCTTGAGCTGCTCGTGGTACTCCTCGGCCATCGGCATATGCCAGGCGCGATCTTCCGCCCGCTGACCGGCAGCGAGGATTTCGGCCGCGAGCGCCTCGTCGTTGCTCATGACCGCTGCGAGGTGTGCGCCGAGTGCGATCACGCAGGCGCCGGTCAGCGTCGCGACGTCGAGCACTACGGCAGGCTTGAAACGGCGTGCGTACTGGAGTGCATCGCAGAGGATCAGCCGTCCCTCGGCGTCGGTGTTGACCACCTCGATCGTCCGGCCGGACATGCTGCGCACGATGTCCCCCGGCTTGGTCGCATGTCCGCTCGGCATGTTCTCGCAGGCGGGGACGATCCCGATCAGGTTGATCGGCAGTCCGATGATCGCGGCGGCCTTGATCGCGCCAAAGACGCTCGCCGCACCGGTCATGTCGAACTTCATCTCGTCCATGCCGGGCGGCTGCTTGAGGGATATGCCGCCGCTGTCGAAGGTGACGCCCTTGCCCACGAGCACGATCGGCGCCGCACCGCGGCGCCCGCCCTGATGGCGCAATACGATCAATCGCGCCGGCTCGTCGGTTCCTGCAGTCACTGACAGGAACGAACCCATTCGCAGGCGCTTCAGCTCCCGTTCGTCGAGCGTGCGGGCGCTGACGGATCGATGCTCGCGCGCAAGCTGCCGCGCGCGCGAGGCGAGATAGCTGGGCGTGCAGACGTTGGCGGGCAGGTTGGCGAGGTCGCGCGTGAGCGAGGCGCCCGCAGCGATGGCCGCGCCGTGTGAGAGACCGCGATTGGCGTCCGCGACCTGGCTGCGATTCTGCACGGCAATTGCGAAGGCTGCGAGGGCCGGCGGCTTCGGCGGCCGCGTGCTGCGGATGGCGGGTACGCGGTAGAGCGCGTGACCCACCGCCTCCGCGGCGAGGCGTCCGCGATAGTAAGCATCGGTCGCGGTCACGGTTTCGAGCGACAGGAAGCTTACGGCGTCGCGCGCGCCGCTGCGCACCAGCGCCGCGGCTGCGGCCAGCATCGCCTTCTTGTACTGCTTGCGCGTGAGCGCGCCCTTGCCGCCGATGCCCACCACGAGCACGCGCTGGCAGGGGCCGCCGTCGACGTCGAGCAGCGCGGTCTCGCCGATCCGGCCACGGAGGTCTCCGCGCTTCGCAAGACGCGCAAGCCGGCCGTTGAGGCGCGCATCGAGCGGTACCGCGGATGCGGCGAGAGTGCCGCTCTCGTGGACGCCAACGATTGCGCAATCGGTGCGACGGCGTGCGGCTGCGCCGCTGACCGCATGAAAACGCATCTTCCCTACCTGCTCCACCGACTTGTTATTCGTCCCGGCGGATTGCGCGGCTGGTTTGCCCGCCGCCGTGCCCGCTACACTTGGGCTGCGAAGCGGCTCCGGGTTGCTGATCCGGCCGCATGCAGACGGCGAAGTCTACCGTTTCCCATCCGGAGCCGCGACCCGTGCTGACACGGCTTGATCGCTACCTGCTGCGCGAGGCTACGGTGACCTTCACCGCCGTCACGGGCGTGCTCCTTGTGATCCTGCTGTCCAACCAGTTGGCGCGGATCCTCGGCCAGGCGGCGCAGGCCGGGCTTTCCGGGCGCATCGTGCTCACACTGGTCGGGCTGACGACGCTGCAGCAGCTGACCATCCTGCTTCCGGTCGGCCTTTTTCTCGGGATCGTCCTGTCGCTGGGCCGCCTGTATCACGAGAGCGAGATGACGGCGGTCGGTGCCTGCGGCGTCGGCCCGCTCTCGATCTATCGCCCGGTCGTGCTGTTGGCGGTGGTGGTCGCCGCGGGACTGGCCCTGCTGTCCTTCCGCGTCGTACCCACCGCCGGGACGCGCGCGCAGCAGATCCGCGTCGAAGCGCTGCGGGTGGCGCAGTTCGGGGCACTGGAGCCAGGCCGGTTCCGCAGCTTCGCGGGTGGCGACGCGGTCTTCTACGCGGAGCGAATCGATCGGGCCGGGCAGCTGTACGGAGTCTTTGTCCAGCGGCGCGTCGAGGACCGGATCGAGCTGGCCGTGGCCAAACGCGCCGAGCAGCGCGGCGCCGGGCAGATGGAGCAGGAGTTCGTGCTGTACGACGGCCGGCGCTACGAGGGCGTGCCCGGCTCGCCCGAGTGGCGGGTTGTGGAATTCCGCGAGCACGGCATCCCGGTGCGCCTGCCCGAGTACAAGGCCCAGAAAGAGCGTTACGAGCTCAAGCCTACTGCGGCACTGCTCGATTCGGACGAGGGACCTGCACGCGCGGAGCTCGCCTGGCGTGCCGCGGTGCCGGTGATGGCGCTGGTGCTGACGTTGCTTGCGGTTCCGCTGGCAAAGCTGCGACCACGCCAGGGGCGCTTCGCTCGCATCGGGTTGGCGATTCTCGCGTATTTCCTCTATTCGAACCTGCTTGCGGCAGTACGGGTCTGGATGGAAAAGGATGCTGCGGCGGGCCAGCTCGGGTTGTGGTGGGTGCACTTGCTGCCGCTCGGCCTCGCGGCCGCCATGCTCTGGGCCGAAGAACATCCCGGCTGGTGGCGTCGGCGCGAGCAGGCCGCCGTCTGAGAGTCTGAATGTCGAAGCTTGGCTACTACATCATCCGTACCGTGCTCGGCTTCACGGCGCTCGTGCTGCTGATGCTCCTCGCGCTCGGCGCCTTGTTCCTGTTCATCGGCCAGCAGGACGATATCGGTACCGGCGGTTACACGGTGATCGAGGCGGCGCGGTTCGTAGCCCTCAACCTGCCGAGCTACCTGTTCGACCTGCTTCCGGTGGGCGCGTTGATCGGCGCGCTGCTCGGACTGGGGAATCTTGCACGTGGCAGCGAGCTCGTCGTGATGCGCGCTTCCGGCGTGAGTACGGCGCGCTTCTGCGCCTGGCTCGGCGTTGCAGGCCTGGTGCTTGCCGTGCTGATGTTCATCATCGGCGAATACATCGCGCCCCCGCTGCAGAAGTACGCCCTGCAGCTCAAAGTGTTCAGCAAGTACAGCGAATTCAGCTTCGCCGGCGACCGTGGTACCTGGGCCCGCGACGGCGACACGATCATCAGCGTCGAGCAGCAGTCGGCGAGCACGCGTTATGGCGGCGTGCTGCTCTTCCAGTTCGACCCGCAGCGGCGCCTGCTGAGCATCGGGCGGGCCGAGTCCGCGAGCCTCGACGCCACGAACCGCTGGCAGCTCGAGAACTTCGCGGCAACGCGCTTCGTCGGAAGCGGCACCGAGATCGAGCGCAACGCTGTCAAGGAGGTGCGGTCCTCTCTGTCGGCCGACTTCCTGGGACTCGCGGTGGTCGAGCCCCGCTCAATGGCGCTCAGCGACATCGTCGCCTACGTGAGGCATCTGCGTGCCAACGATCTCGACACGCGTGCTTTCGAGACGGCGCTCTGGTCGCGAATCGCCCGGATGGCGGCACTGCTGCTGGTCGTCATGCTCGCGCTGCCGTTCGCGCTCGGACCGGTCCGCAGCTCGGGGCAGGGTGCGCGCATCGTTATCGGCATCCTGATCGGCGCAGGCTACGTGCTCACGAGCCGCACCATCGAAAGCAGCGGGCAGATCTTCGACGTGCCGCCTTGGGTGGTGGGGTGGGCCCCCACCATCGCGCTCGCCGTGCTCACCGTTCTGCTGCTCGCGCGCGCGCGGTAGTGGGTGGCTGCTCGCCACCACCGGCCGAGCGGCGGCGAGCTGCTACCGTGGCACCACGACGACGCGGGTGTCCGACAGCCGGTCGTGCCAGGTCCGTCGGCGCGGATCGACGACGGCGCAGAGCCAGCCGAGGCCCAGCACCAGCCATGACAGCAGTGCCGCCGCCAGTCGCCGTAGTACGTCCGGCCAGGTGAGGAGCAGTCCGTCCTCGCGTTCCACGCGCAGCCGCCAGGCCGCCATACCGAGGGTCTGGCCTCGGGAAGTCCAGCTCAGGCCGTAGAATGCGATCAACACCGCTATCAGCGCAGCCCGGTACACGAGCGCGAGCAGCGGCGATTCCTCGGCCAGGAGTGCCTCGCCGCCGGTGAACGGCAGGAAGAGCGCGGTCGTCGCGATCCACAAAGCTAGCAGCAGCAGTGCGTCATACAGCATCGCACCCAGGCGTCGCGCAAGTCCGGCAGGCATGTGTGTCAGGATAGCCCGCGCTCAGCCGCGACACCGCTCTTGAAACACGAACGACACCTGGTGTGGGACCTTCCGGTGCGGCTCGCGCACTGGCTGCTCGTGCTCGGCATCGCTGGATCCTTTGTCACTCACTACGCCGGACCTGCCTGGTTCGACTGGCATCGCCGCTGTGGCTACACGGTGCTCGTGATCGTCGCGTTCCGCCTCGTCTGGGGGTTTGCCGGCACGCGGCCGGCGCGCTTCGCCGAATTCGTACGTGGCCCGCGCGCGATCGCTGTCTGGCTCCGCTCGGCGTCGGCGCAGCCCCCGGGGCACAACCCGCTCGGTGCCCTGAACATCATGGCGATGCTCGTACTGATCCTCGCGCAGGGGGTCACGGGGCTCTTTGCAAACGACGAGATTGCGAGCGCGGGGCCGCTCTACGGCTGGGTGTCGCACGAACTGAGCAACCGTCTAAGCCGGTTTCACCGCGCAAACGACACCTGGCTCCTGGTGCTTATCGGGCTGCATCTCACCGCGGTCGCCTGGTACAGCTTCGTGCTGCGCCAGCCAATCGTCCGCGGGATGATCACCGGCGATCCGGGGACCACCGGCTCCGCTGACGGCGCGACCGTCGTTGATTCGATGCTCATGCGCGCGATTCTGATCGTGCTCGTGCTCGGGGCGCTTCTCGCGCTCCTGCTCAAACTCGCGCCGGATGCGGTCCCAGCGCTTTTCTGACGGGCTTCTCAGTCGGCGCGGTATTTGTCGTGGCAGCCCTTGCAGGCCTGGGCCATGTCGAAGAACGCGGCCTTGCTTGCGGCGTCGTCGCCGCCGGCAGCGGTCTTTGCGAGTGCTTCGCTGCGTGCGACCAGCGTGCGCAGCTTCTCGTCGAAATCCGCGCGGTTGCTCCACATCTCGGGCTTGAGCTTCGATCCCTCGGCATTGCGCGATTCTGGCGCATAGGACTCCGCGAGCATGGGCGTGAGACGCGACACGCGCTCGGCGCGCTCGGCGAACACGACTGCGTCGTAGGGCTGCTTGTCCTGCGCCATCGCGGATAGTGGTCCGATGTTCCAGGCGATCACCTGGTACACGCCTTTGCGGTATTTCAGGTACTGCTCGGCGCGATTGGACTGTCCCTGGGCGCCTGCCGATCCGGAGAGCGCGGCAACCAGTGCCGCGGTAAGGGCAGTCATGATCGCAGTGCCTCGTCGCATGAGCGGATCTCCTGGAGATTGGTGGAACGCGGGGCCGACGATACGGCAGGGAGGCTGCCTGCCGCCAGAGTGAGGGCGCGTCAGTCGCGGCGTGGCTTGGCGCGCGCCTCGATCGTGGCTCGATGTGCGGAAAGTACGCCCCAGATCTCCTTTTCCGACGGGCGGTCTGCGAGACGCGCGATCAACCCGGCGAGCTGCGGCCATTCGCTGCCCCAGTCGAGCAAACGCACCGCGTCGGCGACGATCAGCTTGGTGAGCTGCTCGGTTAGCTTGACGGCCGGTCGCGCCGCGGCTGCGGGCTGGCGCGAGGGCTGCGCGGTGCGCGCCGGTGCGGCCTTCTGCGCCGAGGTCGTAGCGGCCGCCCGGCGCGGGGTGGGCGTGACGGGCCGCGCGGCCACGGGCCGGCCGCTCGAGGACTTTGCTGCAGCCGTTCGTGTTGGAGGCGATTTGCCGGGCGCCGGGGCGCGAGGGCGTACGGTGGCGCTCGTGCCGGGTTCCTTGAGCGCGGCCTGCCGGACGGTCGCATCCTTCTGCGGCATCGCGAGCGGTACGAATCGCTCGAGGTGCTCGGTGGCGAGAAGCGACGTCAGAAAGCCCATCAGCTCGAGCGCGTCCGCGAACTCGTCGTCGCCGATTTCCCGGCGCTCCTTGAGGTGGAACCGCAGCTCATCCACTCGCTGCCGCGCCAGATCGATGATCCACTTGTTCGGGCGCTGGTGCTTCGGCCAGGGCTGAACTTTCGCGTACTCCGCATCGTCGAGTTTGAGATAGCGGGCGTGCAGATCGAGGCTACCGAGCCAGCGATCGAGCAGTTCGGAAACGCGCTTGTCGGCTTCGCTCATGAGCACCGGTCCGTTTGTCGGGGCGCAGTTTAATTAATACGCGAAGGCGCGCACAGGCGCGTGAGTGCCGCTGTGCGGCAGCACCGCAATCGTCGCACCCTGGCCTGCCGCTGCCGACGGGCGTTCATGGCCAGGTTGCGGCGTAGCAGCGAAACTCGGCTCCAGGTCGCCAGAAGGGTCGCAACGCGCGTCCAGAGCCCTGATCGAGCGGGCACTGCCCCCCCCGGTACCGCAAGAAGGCACTGGCGGCCGCGCTGCGCTGGATCAGAGCGTCGGTCGGTGCGACCGTCCGACTGATTGAACCGCAGCCTACGGGCAGGGCAGGTTCAGGAACTGGCTTCCGTCGAAATCGAAGCGGCTTGCCTGGGTAATGCGGCCGAGGTCACCGTCGTCACCTGTGCCAAGCTTGTTCACGTACTCCCACACGACTTCGTTTCCATGCGCGGGAGCGATCTCGAATGCGCGACCGCCTTCCGGGTCCGTGACCAGGATGTCGCCGTTCGCCAGCAACTGGCTCTTGCCCTGGGCGGAGGTGTAGAAGGGAAACGCCTTGGAGCCTTCGAACGACCAGAGGACCTGCTGCGTAGCGGGGTCAATCCTCAGGATGCGCGAGTACCCCCAGGCCTGCGGCTCTTCGAGCCAGTGTATCGGCGTGCGTTGAAACGCTTCGGTCCTGTTGTCGAAGACGAGCAAAGTCCCGTCGTCAAAAATATCCGGATCGTGCTGGCGCAGAAACGGTCCCATCAGGCTCCAGACGACCGCTCTGGTGTCACGCCCGATGATCGCCAGTGCACCCGGCCTTTGCAGCGAGATGAGAAGGTCTCCGGCCTTGCTCTTTGGAACCCGCTGTGCAAGCTCATTCGTGACGACTTCAATGTCGTTGAGATGGAGGGGATCCATCAGCTCGTTCTCGGGGCGGGACGCGTCGCCCTGCAGCAGGACGTTGTGATAGCCGCCCTTCAGGATGGCATCGATGACGTTAATTTCTTCGAGCACGCGGCCATCCGCCGACACGTGAAGCAGCGTTTCCTCGCGGCGACCGTTAGCCATGTGCGGGCGATGGGGCTTCCTCTCACTGTCGACGGAGAGCGTCCAGAACGAACCATCGGGCAGGGGCAGGATCGAGTGATGCGTATCTTTCCTCAACACCCAGATCGGCCGCGAGCAGCGGTCGAGCTTTGCGAGTCCCAGATGCAAGTTGACGAGAATGGAGCCGTCCGGGTACAGGTGCGCGCCATGCACGAAACGCCGACTGTCCCAAAGGAGACTGAACTCTTTCTTGCCCTGGAACACGACGCTATAGATCGTGGTCCATCGATGAACGACCCTGCCTTCTATATCGATCAGAAAGGGGCGAAAGCGCTCGCCGTCATATGCTGTAAGGAAGGTCAGACCCGGCTGGGTCAGTGCGGTGTTGTGGATGGTGACACCGCCTTGCTTTCGTGAGCTATGGATGACATGGGCGTTCGCCCTGAAAAGGTCGACCACGGCCTCGAGGTCGTCCGATGCCTGCACTATCAGTCGATGCGGGAAGCGTCGATTCTTGGCGACGCTATAGCCGTAGCTGAAGGCTGCGAGAAAGAGCAGGAAAGCGGCCGACAGCAGAAAGACCCATCGTTCCAGCCCGCGCCCCATCGCCGGATCCTAGAAGGGCGATCAACAGGAATCAACGAAATGAGTTCTCGCTCTAACCGAACCGCCGGTTGATCGCGATCAGATGCAACATAAGGCAGCCTCGGGACAGGGCTTGTTCAGCGTCGCCCCGCGACCAGGACGCCGGGAACTGAATTCATTGGCGCTCCCTAGGGGATTCGAACCCCTGTTACAGCCTTGAGAGGGCTATGTCCTGGGCCTCTAGACGAAGGGAGCACGCGGCCGGGGCGGATCTGCGGGCCTCGGCGGGGGCGCGTATTATACGCAGCCGTTTGCCCCGGTCCAGCGAAGCGAAAGCACCTTGAGCCCAGACGACCGTCCGAAACCTGCCGGACATTCCGAGCCCGTGATCGTCCCGCGAGCCGAGCATCCGATCTCGCGCGCCAACATCTCCCCGTACGCGCTCAAGGTGCTCTACCGGCTCAGGGATGCCGGACACCAGGGTTTCCTGGTCGGCGGCGCGGTGCGCGATCTGCTGCTCGGTCTAACGCCGAAGGACTTCGACGTCGCGACGGACGCGCGCCCGGAACAGGTCCGCCGGCTGTTCCGCAATTCCAGGCTGATCGGACGCCGCTTTCATCTCGCTCATGTGCGCTTCGGCCAGGAGATCGTCGAGGTCGCGACTTTTCGCGCGGCGCACACCGAGATCGACGAGGACCACGGGGTGGACGAAGCCGGACACCGCGTTCTCGACGAGCATGGCCGCATCCTGCGCGACAACCTGTACGGTACGATTGAGGAAGACGTATGGCGGCGCGATTTCACCGCCAACGCGCTGTACTACAACATCCAGGATTACTCGATCTGGGACTACGTCGGCGGCGTGCCCGATGCGCGCAACCGCGTACTGCGGATGATCGGCGATCCCGAGACTCGCTATCGCGAGGACCCGGTGCGCATGCTTCGCGCCGCCCGCTTTGCCGGGAAGCTCGCCTTCACGGTGCACCCAGACAGCGAAGCGCCGATCTACCGGCTCTCGTACATGCTCGACAGCGTGCCGCCGGCGCGCCTGTTCGACGAGACCATGAAGCTGATGCTGGCCGGCCGCGGGATGCCGTCCTTCGAGCTGCTGTTCCGCCTCGACCTGCTCGAACACCTGATGCCCGACGTCGACGTGGCGCTGCGCGAGCAACCGCAGTCGCCCGGGGCGCGCCTGCTGCGGCTCGGCGTCGAAGGCACCGACGAGCGGATAAACGGTGACCGCACCGTGACGCCGAGCTTTCTGTTCGCGGTGCTGCTCTGGCCCGCGATCCTGCGCGAAGCGGGCGCCGCGGCCGGTCCGCTTCCATCCGACCCGTACGTCGCGATGGCGGCGTGCGACGCGGTGCTCGCGCGACAGGTGCCACGCCTCGCTATCCCGAAACGCTTCTCGCTGCCAATGCGGGAGTTGGTCGCGCTGCAGGCGCGCTTCGAGCGTCGCGCGGGCCGCCGGGCGCTGCGGCTGCTCGAGCATCCGCGGTTCCGCGGCGCATACGATTTTCTGTGTCTGCGTGCCGCGGCCGGCGAGATTGATCCGGCCCTCGCCGAATGGTGGACGCGCATTCAGGAAATGCCCGCTGATGCGCGGATCGCCGAGGTCGAGCAGCAGCCCGGCGAGCCGGTGCCCGGCAGACGCCGCCGCCGTTCGCGGCACCGCCGCCAGCCCGCGGCGTGAGCGCCGCCCGCTCGTGAGCACGCAGCGCTGGCTACCGGCGTACGTCGGACTCGGCAGCAACCTCGATGAGCCGCCGGCGCAGATTGCGCGCGCATACGAGGCACTCGCGCAGGTGACCGACACCCGCCTTGTGCTGCGATCGCAGCGATACCGTACGAAACCCCTTGGTCCGATCGCGCAACCGGATTTCGTCAACGCGGCGGTGGGACTCCTGACGCGGCTCCCGCCCCGGGAACTGCTCGCAGCGCTGCAGGCAACGGAAACGCGCCTGGGCCGCGTCCGACCGGCCGAACGATGGGGTCCGAGACGCATAGATCTCGATCTGCTGGTGTACGGAACGGCGCGCATCGACGAGCCCGGGCTCTCCATTCCCCATCCTGGTCTCGCTGAGCGCGCCTTCGTGCTCCGGCCGCTCGCGGACATCGCACCGGAGCTGCGGGTGCCGGGGCTGGGCCTGGTGCGCGACCTTCTCGCGGCGATCGACGCATCGCAGATCGCGGTGCTGCCGGTATGAGCCCGCGCCGGTCAAAGCATGTCGAGACGCCGGTTTCACCCCACCGATATATCGTGGTCGAAGGTCCGATTGGCGTCGGCAAGACCAGTCTCGCGCGGCGGCTGGCGGAAAGCTTCGGCAGCGAGCTCGTCCTCGAGCAGGGCGAGCACAACCCGTTTCTCGAGCGCTTTTACCGGAACCCGCGCGCCGCGGCCTTCCAGACCCAGCTCTATTTCCTGTTCCAGCGCTCGCGCCAGCTCCAGGATCTGCGTCAGCAGGACCTGTTCGAGCGCACGCGGGTCGCGGATTACCTGCTCGAGAAGGACCGGCTGTTCGCCCGGCTCACGCTCGATGAAGCGGAGTTCGCGCTCTACGAGCAGGTGTACTCGCGGCTGGCGCTCGACGCTCCCCAGCCCGATCTCGTCGTCTATCTGCAGGCGCCGGTCGATGTGCTACTCGCTCGGATCGCGCGTCGCGGCATTGCTTACGAGCACGGCATCGAGCGGCGTTATCTCGAACGGTTGGGCGAGGCGTACTCCCGCTTCTTCCTGGAGTACGAGACGGCCCCGGTCCTGATCGTCAATGCGGCGGAGATCGACCTCGTAGGCAGCGACGCCGACTACAAGGGGCTCCTCGCCGAGGTGCAGCGCCACCGCAAGGGTCGTCACTACTTCAACCCGCTCAAGAGCCTGTTCTAAGCGGTCCGGAGGGCGGCGATCCCCGGGGTGCACCCGCCGCGCAGCGTTGATGTTTGCGGTCCGCTCGGTCATTCTTGCCTGCCGCCAGGCGCAGGGCACCGATGTATACCCAACTACAGCAACGGGACTCGTCGCGGCCGCCAGTCAGCATCGCTACGCTCGGCAAGATGAAGGCCGACGGCGAGAAGATCGCGGCGATCACCTGTTATGACGCGAGCTACGCGGCGTTGACCGACGCGGCGGGCGCCGACGTGGTCCTGGTCGGTGATTCGCTCGGCATGGTGATCCAGGGTCACGACACGACCGTGCCGGTGACCCTCGATCACGTCATTTACCACTCGCGTGCCGTCGCAAAGGGGCTCTTCCGTCCCTTCCTGATCGGCGACATGCCGTTCATGACCTATACCTCGCGTGAGCAGGCGCTGCAGAACGCCGTGCGGCTCATGCAGGAGGGCGGGGCGAAGATGGTCAAGCTCGAGGGCGGCGCCGGCCAGGTCGAGATCGTCGAGTTTCTGGCGAGCCACGACATCGCGGTATGCGCGCATCTGGGACTTAAGCCGCAGTCGGTGCACAAGACCGGCGGCTTCCGTGTGCAGGGACGCGAGCAGGCCGTCGCCGAGCAGATGAAGCGCGACGCGCTCGCGCTGCAGCAGGCGGGTGCCGACGTAGTGCTTCTCGAGTGCATACCGAGCGCGCTCGGAGCGGAGATCACGGCCGAGCTCGATGTCCCGGTGATCGGAATCGGGGCGGGTCCGGATACAGACGGGCAGATACTGGTGCTGTACGACGTGCTCGACATCACGCCAGGCCGCAAGCCGCGCTTCGTCAAGAACTTCATGGCGGGTCACGACAACCCGCTTGCCGCGATCGGCAGTTACGTCGAAGCCGTCAAGAAGCGTACCTACCCGGCGGCGGAACATTGCTTCTGAACCCGCACGCCGCCGCGGATTCCGGCCCGATGCGGACGCTGAATCGCATCGCGGATCTGCGTGCGCTGGTGCAGGCTTGGCGGATGGCAGGCGAGACCATTGCTTTTGTGCCGACCATGGGCAACCTGCATGCGGGTCATGCGAGCCTGATCGACGCCGCGCACCACCACGGGCGCCGGGTGGTGGCGAGCGTGTTTGTCAATCCGCTGCAGTTCGGTCCGACCGAGGACTACGCCGCGTACCCGCGCACGCCGGACGAGGATGCCGTGCTGCTCGCCGCGCAGGGCGTGGATGCGCTGCTCCTGCCCGTGGTCGAGGAGATGTATCCGCGCGGCGTTGCCACCAGCACGGTGGTCGATGTCCCGGGGCTCTCCGACATCCTATGCGGCGCATTCCGCCCGGGGCATTTCCGCGGCGTGGCGACCGTGGTCGTCAAGCTCCTCAATCTCGTACAGCCCGACGTCGCGATCTTCGGCGAGAAGGACTACCAGCAGCTCACCATCATCCGCCGCGCCGTCGAGGACCTCTGTCTGCCCGTGCGGATCGTCGGGGCACCGACGGTGCGTGCGGAGGACGGCCTCGCGCTCTCCTCGCGCAACCTATTCCTCGACGAGGGCGAACGCGCGATCGCGCCGCGGCTCTATCGGGCGCTCGATTACGCGCGGCGCCGGCTGATGGGGGGCGAGACCGACGTCGCGTCGATCGAAACCGAGGGCTTCGAGTCGCTGCGCGCTGCCGGCTTCCGGCCAGATTATTTCGAGGTGCGCACCGCGGCAACGCTCGATCGACCGCAGGGACGGGACGTCGCCGTGGTGGTGCTCGCGGCCGCGCGATTGCGCCGTGCACGGCTCATCGACAACGTGCAGTGCCGGGCACCGGGCCCGTTCTGAAACTGGCGGTCAGGCGGCCCTGAGGCGCGCCAGCGACCAGTCGATGTGCTCGCGCAGATCTGGAGCAGCGCCCACCTTCCGTGCCTCGAGCGCTGCGATCGTTTCGGGTGTGGGCGGCGCGTTGCCGAGCGCGAGGGCGATGTTGCGCTGCCAGCGCTGATAGCCGATGCGCCGGATCGCGCTGCCCGCGGTCCGCTCGAGAAACTCCGGTTCGCTCCAGCCGAACAGTTCGAGCAGACTCGCGCGATCGAGCCCGTGACGCGCGCGGAAGTCTGGCTCCGCGCTCTGTTTTGCATAGCGGTTCCAGGGACACACGAGCTGGCAGTCGTCACAGCCGTAGATCCGGTTGCCGATCGCCGCCCGGAATTCCTCGGGAATGACTCCGTCCAGCTCGATCGTGAGATAGGAGATGCAGCGCCGTGCGTCGAGCTGCCACGGCGCGACAATTGCGCGCGTCGGACACACGTCGATGCAGGCGGTGCAGCTGCCGCAGTGAGCGCTCACCGGAGCGTCGACCGGCAGCGGGAGGTCGGTAAAGACCTCGCCGAGGAAGAACCAGGATCCGGCGTTGCGGTCGAGCAGGTTGGTGTGCTTGCCGATCCAGCCCAGCCCGGCGTCGCGCGCGAGCGCCTTCTCGAGCACGGGGGCGCTGTCGGTGAAGGCGCGATAACCGGCGGACCCGGCGGCAGCCGCGAGCTTCCCGGCGAGTCGCGCCAGACGCGAGCGCAGTACACGGTGGTAGTCCCGGCCGAGCGCATACCGCGACACGTAGGCGAGCGTTGGATCGTCCAGCGCCGCGCGAGGCGCCAGCGCCTCCGGGAGGTAGTCCATGCGTGCGCTCACGACGCGCAGCGTGCCAGGCACGAGCTCCGCGGGCCGGGCGCGCTTGCTGCCGTGTCGCGCCATGTAACCCATCTCGCCATGACGTCCGGCGGCCAGCCAGGCGTCAAGCAGCTCGGAATCGCGCTCGAGGTCGACGCCGGCGATCCCGACCTTCTGAAAGCCCAGTTCCTGGCCCCAGACCTTCACCTTGCGCGCGAGCGCCGCGAAGTCAGGCTCAGATGTCGCGTTCATGGCGGACTGCGGGTTCGGTGCGGGCCGCAATTATAATGAGCCGATGAACACGCCACCGGGCGCGATTTATACGGCCG
>Ga0207648_10000591_pt1 | contig 40761 bp, 33 predicted proteins | sample KBSMisM32_FD_184310 | JGI IMG/M metagenome (GOLD analysis project Ga0207648, IMG submission 184310) | Miscanthus rhizosphere microbial communities from Kellogg Biological Station, Michigan, USA - KBS Miscanthus M3-2 (SPAdes) (version 2) | ecosystem: Host-associated > Plants > Roots >... | reverse complement strand
CGCGCCATGGATCAAGCACACACACAAGATGGACATCGCGCGCCGGGCACAACGGGCGCTCTACAACTCGAAGGACGGCCCGCGATAAGCACGATCACAAGCTCGCGTGCTACTGCGCCGCGTGCGAGCGGAGCGGCGACCAGCGGCCCCGCCAGGCCGTCGAGCACGTCCGCCAGCGCCCGCAGCACCCTGCCGGCATCTAGCGCGGTCGAGCGCGTTCGTGTCGTTCGGCCAATTCCAGCCAGATCCTCGGGTCTTCGTCTGTGCTTCCCGCAACCAACCGTCTGCGATCCGCCATCAGGCAAAAAGCCCGGCGCGTGGCCGGGCTTTACTTGCGGCGGGGTTTCAAACTGCTGCACGAAGCTTCAGGATTCTGGTCTCCGTTAGCCCATGACGCGCCGTTTGTTCACCCGATGATGCCACGTACGCGAGTTGCGCGCGGAGCCGCTCTCGATCAGTGATGTGCGCCGCGAGTCGCATCTCAAACTCACGAAGCAAAGCCTTAGCGCCAGTCGAGTCCTTGCGGAGCCAGTTAAGCCACGCAATAAACGTGATCTGCTCTGTAATCTTTTTCCGATTAGAGGCGATGTGCCGCTCGGCCCTATCCAGATGATCCAGTATCAGATCCGGGTGCATAGCGGCGAACGCTAGCAGCCCGCTGTTCCGGAGCACTGTAGGAAATCTTCGCTTGGCAGCGTCGGACGCTGGATGCGCGTGGTTCTGGACCAGCCCCACGCCGATTTGCGAGACGGCCGGCGGCGACGTTCGGCACGTTGGGTATCGGCTCCATGCGTCCTAGGGGGGTCTGGCGATGCGAGTAGCAGCCGGCGTCGCAGGACTACTGTTAAAACGACCGCCCAACTGCTATGGCCCCAGCGTATGCTCTGCGTCGTTAGGGGATTAGAAGAAATGCCTGACCAAGAGTCAGGGCATAACAGCCCGAACTTCATCGCGTTTCGGATCAGGGAGGCCGATGGCCAACTCCTGACAGTGGTAGCTGCGCTCGACCCCGATTGCCACGATTGCCGCTTTCCCTGGGCGACGTGGTATCAGGAAGACGATGATCGAGTTGATCCGCGCGTGGCGGCCCCTACCGCCCGAACTTGTCGCAGGGCTACGGATCCGTGATTGACCCTAACGCCTGCGCGAGCCCACCGTTCGACGAGGTACGTGGTCATGGTCGAAGGTAAGCCAAGGCTGAAATACCGCGGCGCGGAGGTCATCGCACCCGAGGATGCGTGCGACGCCGCACGGTTACTCACGAACTTGCGCCTACTGTCGGCGGATGTCCCCCCGCTGCCGCTCAAGACATGTGATCGCCCTGCGACCTGCAAGTGCAAGTATCGGCACTTCGACGATCGGCGTCGGGTATTCCCGCGTCGCGTCGAGCATGCTACCCGCTACCGAGGCGTCGAGCGACGCGTGCGGCGCGGGAAGCGCGACAGTGACTATACCTAGAGTCATTCCGCGCCCACTAGCACGATCACCAGCGCGCACTAGCAAAATCTATGGTCAGCCCGGTGCGTGGCCAGGCTCTCTGCTGCGTCGGAGTGTGACCCTCAGTTCGTTTTGCGTCTCGTCAGGCCGAGGCCGAGCAGCGCGAGCGTGCCGGGCTCGGGGACGGCTAGCCAGGCTCCGGGCCGGAAAGCTCTTACCCAGCGAAGAAGAAAAGTAAAGGGAGGCGCGCGCTCGCTCACGCATCCCCCAGGAGCACGCCCGCGAGGAATACCCAGCAAGGCGAGCCACGTCGCCGCAATCGTGAATTGCAGGAGTTAAGAGTAGTCCGTGCCGGAACGCGAGGCCCGAAAGCGCCGAGGCGCCCAGGGGCGGCGGGTCGGTCGGCTGCGATGAATGCATCGATCAGCTCGGCCATTGTCGTCACTATCGGGTCCATGTCGGTCTCCGTGATGCTTTGGAAAGAGCAGAACCGTTACCGATCTCGGTTCTGGACCCGCCGTGGTGGCGCATCGCGAAGCCCATCAAGGACTTCCATCAAATTTGGAGCGGGAAACGAGACTCGAACTCGCGACCCCGACCTTGGCAAGGTCGTGCTCTACCAACTGAGCTATTCCCGCCCGGGCATCCGTCAAGCGGTGGGAGCCTGAGGAACGCGAATTGTAGGGACCGCCGCCCGGGTGTCAAGCCGCGCCGTCACGCTGTAGCAACGGCCACGCTGCACGTAGATAGCTGCCCATCGACCACAAGGTGAGCGCCGCGGCCGCCACCAGCAGCCATACGCCAATCTCGTACACCGGCATCCCAAACACGTCGCGCCGGAACATCATCAGGCTGAGGCCCGTCATCTGCAGGATGGTCTTCCACTTGCCCATGCCGGACACTGCGACCTTGGCCCGTGCGCCGAGCTGGGCCATCCATTCGCGTAGCGCGGAAACGGTGATCTCGCGACCGATGATCACGATGGCGGTGATCACGATGAAGGTGCGTGTGTCGTGCCCCACCAGCAACACCAGCGCGGTGGCGACCATCAGCTTGTCCGCGACCGGATCGAGGAACTCCCCGAGCGGCGTCATATAGCCGTAACGGCGGGCCAGATAGCCGTCGAGCGTGTCGGTGAGCGCGGCGGCGATGAACACCACTGCCGCGGCGGGATTCGACCACGGATTCGACCAGTAGAAGAGCAGGACCACGAGCGGCACGGCCAGGATCCGCGCGACTGTCAGGACATTGGGAATGTTCGCGTAGCTCACCTGTGTTCAGGATCCCGGATTCATGCGCTCGAAAACCTGAGCGGCGAGCTTGCGACTGATTCCATGCACCTTCGCGAGATCCTCGATCGATGCCTGCCGAATTCCCTGCAGACCGCCAAACGCCTTAAGCAGATCCGTGCGGCGCTTCGGACCGAGCCCCGGAATCTCCTCCAGCGGCGACTTGCGCCGCATACTTTCCCGCGACCGTCGATGCCCGGAGATAGCGAAGCGATGCGCTTCATCACGAATGCGCTGGATCAGGCGCAACGCCGGCGAGTCCGGCGCAAGTATAAGCGGCGCCTCCTGACCGGCCAAGAAAAGACGCTCCTGCCCTGCCCTGCGATCCGCCCCCTTGGCAACCCCGACGACGACGAGACCCTGCACGCCGAGCGCATCGAGCGCCGCGAGCGCCGCCTTGAGCTGTCCGGGACCGCCGTCGATCAGAAGAAGATCGGGCATGGGCGATTCGCCACGCAGGACGCGTGTGAAGCGACGCTCGACCGCCTGGCGAAGCCCGCCGTAATCGTCGCCAGGTGTGAGCTCGCGCAGGTTGAAGCGCCGGTAGTCGCTCTTGATCGGGCCCTCGACGCCGAATACGACGCAGGACGCCACGGCGAGCTCGCCCATCGTGTGGCTGACATCGAAGCATTCGATCCGTGCCGGCGGGCGCCCAAGCTGCAGCTCGCGGGTGAGCGCGTCGAGCTGCTCGCTCACGGTCGCGCGGCTCGAGGCGCGCATGCTCAAGCCGAGTTCCGCGTTGGTGCGTGCCATGGCGAGCCAGCGCGCGCGCGTTCCGCGGATGTTCCGGCGGATGCGAACGGAATGGCCACTTCGTTCAAACAGCGCCGATTCGAGCACGTCGCAGTCCTCCAATGACAGATTGATGAGGATCTCCGCGGGTGCGCCGCGCGCGAGGTAATACTGCGCGAGGAACGCGGCCAGCGCTTCTTCCTCTCCTCCAAGCCCGCCCTTTGGAAAGTAGTTGCTGCTGCCCAGGTTGCGGCCACCTCGCACGAAGACCACGGACACACAGTACTCGCCGCCCTGCCCCGCGATGGCGACCGCGTCGATGTCCTCTGCCCTGGCCCGCGTGACCGTCTGTTCTGCCTGGATGTGCTTGAGCATCGAAATCTGGTCGCGCAGACGCGCCGCGTCCTCAAACTTGAGGGCCTGCGAGGCGGCTTCCATGCGCCGGCCGAGGTCGGCGATCACCTCGGTGTTGCGCCCATCGAGCACCCGAATCGTATCGGCGACGTCCTGCGCATACTCCTCGGGCGAGACCAGGCGGACACACGGTCCCCGGCAGCGTCCAATCTGGTATTGCAGGCACGGGCGCGACCGGTTCGCGAAGAAAGTGTCTTCGCATTGGCGCACACGAAACAGCTTCTGCAGCAGCAGCAGCGTTTCGCGGGTGGCCACGCTGCTCGGATAGGGCCCGAAGTACCTGTTCGGGCTGCTTCGTGGACCGCGGTAGAACGAGATCCGGGGGTACTCGTGCGCCGTGGCGAGCTGGATGTAGGGAAAGCTCTTGTCGTCGCGGAGCTGCACGTTGTAGCGCGGCCGGTGCCGCTTGATCAGATTCGCCTCGAGCAGCAGCGCCTCGGTCGCCGAGGCCGTGACCGTCACCTCGATCCGCGACATGAGCCCGAGCATGACCAGCGTCTTGCTGGTGTGCGCGCGGCCGTGGAAGTAGCTCTGAACCCGGTTCCTGAGCTGCCGGGCTTTGCCCACGTAGAGCACCTTCCCTTCCGCGTCCAGCATGCGGTACACGCCGGGCTTTGCAGGCAGGCCAGCAAGGAAGCTGGGAAGGTCGAAGTCGGTCTCGGTCATGGGCCGGATTCTAAGTGCCGAATGCAGCGGCCGCCTGGGCGACCACCTCCCGGAACATTGCGGTCGTCAGCCGTCGGGTCTGCGTGTTGTAGCGGCTGCAATGATAGGAATCGATCATCCGCATTCCGTTCGGCAGGTCGTGCTCGGCGCCGTGGGCGAAGCGGTGCTTTGAGCGCGGCAGCCCGAGCGCCGCAAGCACGGCGGCATGGGCGATCGCGCCCAACGCCAGGATGACGGCGCCTGCCGGCAGTCCGGCGAGCTCCGCGGCCAAGTACGAGTTGCAGTTGCGGATCTCCTCAGGCCGCGGCTTGTTGCCGGGCGGCACACACTTCACCGCGTTGGTGATCCGGCAGTCGCGAAGCACGAGGCCGTCATCTGCAGCGCGCGATTCGGGACGGCTCGCGAACCCGAACTCGTGCAGCGTGCGGTACAGCAGGATTCCGGCGTGGTCACCGGTGAACGGTCGGCCGCTCGCGTTGGCGCCGTGGAACCCCGGAGCGAGTCCGACGATCAGGAGCCGCGGGTCGGCATCGCCGAACGGCGCAACTGGCGCACAGTGGTAAGTCGGAAACCGCGGACGCCCCGCTGCCAGAAACGCGGCGAGACGTGGGCAACGCTTGCATGCAGGATCGAAGACGGTCATCAAGTCCGTGCGATTCTACGGTCAGCGCCTTCGAGGCGCAGCATGCCGCGAGCAATCAGCTATGGATCTGTGAGTCGACCGTGCACCGGAACCAGGACCTGGGGGAACTGCGGATCGTTGGTCCGGATACGGATCGAGCCCGCGACATCGCCAGCTCTGAGCTCACCTGGCTGCAGTTGCACGGCGATCTGGTAGCGATCGGCCGCCGGGCCTCGTTCGGACTTCAGATGCAGTCCCGGTACGTCCGTATCCAGGCGAATCCGGAAGTCCGTGCCGTCGACCTGGTAGACCATCAATGTCTGGGCGAGACCTGCGAGCAGGCTGGGCTCGGACTTCGCACGCGCAAGCTCGAAGGATCCGAGGTCGACGGAATCGGGAAAGACGTAGACGCGGTTGCGCAAGTTCGTGTGCGCGACGATGCGAATGGACGGAGCCGTCCGGCTCGATGTTCGGATCAGAATGGGATCGGATCTGCGGCCGCCGGGCCCGTCGGGTCGAAGCGTCACCGTCAGGCGGTAGCGCCCTCCGGGCACGAGCGGCTCGAGCGTTGTCGAGAACGCGTCCTGCGAATGTTGGACGTCGAGGATCTGCAGTGGATCGGCCTCGTGGTTGATCAGTTCGACCGAGCTTGCCGCGCCGCGGCCCCGCTGCCCGACGACGAACACCGCCGGCATCGGCGCCACTTCGACCTGACCTACGACCTCGCCTTCGAAGGACAAGGCGACCTCGGGCCGGGACGGATCGTCGAGCTGCACCACCAGCTCCCCTTGGAACGCCCCCTGCAGCTGCGCGGTATCGAGCCGGGTCGCGATGTGTGCAGTGGTCCCCGGCGGGATTACCCCGGGCATACGGGTCGCGAGCAGGGGTGGCGTCATGCCCGCGCGCAGGACGCGCACGGGTGACGTCCCATCGTTTCGCACGATGAATTCGTGCTCGATGACCTCGCCGCGCACTACCCTGCCAAAGTCGAAGGCCGTTTCGGGAAATACCACGCCGGCATCATCGCTGGACTGTGCAGCGCCGACGCCGCCGAGCAGCAGCGCAACCGCAAACGCGGAAAACCGGCGTTGCCGCCGGTTTCCTGACGAGGCCACCAGATTCAGTTTACGTCCGTGGAGATCTCGTAGAAGCGCAGCTGCGCCAGCTTCAGTCCCTGGTTGTCGTAATCCCAGTAGAACTGGTACGCGCTGTCCCCGAACAACGGCAGGCGATCGACGATGCCGTCCCCGTCGAAGTCCTGGTAAACGTACAGCAGCTCACGGCTGTAATTGGTGAAGCTGCTCTTGCCGCCCTTGGCGTCGCGTACCAGCACCATGCTGAGCGTCGAGCAGTAGGTCTCACCCAGCACGTCGTCGTACGCGCAGGTGGTCGTCGTCGAGCTGCCGCCGGGCGTGCCCAGCGCCCGCGCATAGACCGAGTACTCGGTGATGCCGTCGGCATCCGGGTCCGGGTTGGGCAGCCCGAAACTCGCGCCGTTGCTGTCGGTGCCATTGGCGTCATAGACCTCGAAGCTCGGAGACTCGCTCAACCAGATCTTGGGTTTGCCATAGAGCGGCACGAAGATCCGGTGTCCCTGGTTGCCGCTCATTTCGGCGGACTTATCCTTGCTGACACCGATGATGTTGAGGTTGTAGTGCGCGCCGGATGGCGCGCCGTTGCCGGCGGCCGAGGCCGCGGTCGAAGTCAGAACGGACACAGCGAAACAAGCCGCAAGGGCGCCGCCAGTAATGTTTCTGATGCGCATCGATCGTCCCTCCAGTGTGACTTGAGCCATCGGCACAGGCTGCGGTCGACCCGCGGTCTGCGCCGATCCTTTGGGAGGGACCGAGGAGGACGGATCACGTCCACCCCCGTCGCTGCGGAATCCGGCCAGCAGGCGGATCCGTCGGACGGTCTTCGGTAGCTCGGCCATCATGACCCCGAGGGGCGTTAGATCCGGAGCTTTGCGTCCGCACCTTTCGGCGCGTTTGCCCTTGTCGAACCCTCCTGGCCGGATCGAAATCCGACCGGTCCGCAGTATAGGCGCTGCGTCACATCCCGAACGCGGCACCGTTCGGAGATGCTCGATTCTGTGACCCAGCCGACGGAATCCGTCGCGGCGTGCTGCCCGGGCTTGACGCCCCGGCGCTTCAACCGTGCGCCGACTTGAACTGCTCCTCTTCGGTCGATCCCTTGAGCGCCACGACGGACGAGACGCCACCTTGGATCACCGTGGTGACATCGTCGAAGTAACCCGTGCCGACCTCCTGCTGGTGCGACACGAAGGTGTAGCCGCGCTCGCGGGCGGCGAACTCGGGCTCCTGGACCTTCTCGACGTAGGCCGTCATGCCCTGCTCGGCATACTTCTGCGCAAGGTCGTACATGTTGAACCACATCGAGTGGATGCCGGCCAGCGTGATGAACTGGTACTTGTAGCCCATCGCGCCCAGCTCGCGCTGGAACTTCGCGATCGTGGCGTCGTCGAGATTTTTCTTCCAGTTGAACGACGGTGAGCAGTTGTACGCGAGAAGCTTGCCGGGATGCTGTTTGCGGATGGCCTCTGCGAACTGACGGGCAAACTCGAGATCGGGCTTGCCGGTCTCGCACCACACCATGTCCGCATACGGCGCATAGGCGAGACCGCGCGAGATCGCCTGCGCCACACCCGGTCGCGTGCGGTAGAAGCCCTCCGGCGTGCGCTCTCCGGTGCAATGCGGCTTGTCGTTCTCGTCGACATCGCTCGTAAGCAGATCCGCAGCCTCCGCGTCGGTGCGCGCAAGCAGGACGGTGGGCACTCCCGACACGTCCGCCGCAAGGCGTGCGGCGATCAGCTTCTGCACCGCTTCCTGCGTGGGCACCAGCACTTTACCGCCCATGTGACCGCACTTCTTGACCGAGGCGAGCTGATCCTCGAAGTGCACGCCCGCGGCGCCCGCGCGGATCATCGCCTTCATGAGCTCGAAGGCATTCAGAATGCCGCCGAAGCCCGCCTCTGCATCGGCGACGATCGGCGCGAAGTAGTCAACGTATTCGGCGTGTCCCGCGCGGATACCGCGCGCGCACTGGATCTCGTCCGCGCGCTTGAAGGTCGCGTTGATGCGCTCCACGACCGCCGGTACGGAGTTGACCGGGTACAGCGACTGGTCGGGATACATCGCCATGTAGCTGTTGTTGTCCGCTGCTACCTGCCAGCCCGAGAGATAGATCGCCTTGAGCCCCGCCTTGACCTGCTGCATCGCCTGACCGCCGGTGAGCGCGCCGAGCGAGTTGACGTACGGCTCGGTGGTGACCAGCTTCCAGAGCTTTTCGGCGCCGATGCGCGCGAGCGTGTGCTCGATCTGCACGCTGCCACGGAGCCTCACCACGTCCTCTGCTGAATAGGTGCGCTTTACGCCGCTCCACCGCGCCTTCGTCTGCCAGTCCTTCTGCAGTGCCTTGACCGTCTGCTCGCTCATCGACTCGTCCTCATGTGAGATCCCTGTTTGTTTACGCCGGGTCGACCTGTTCAGGCCAGCGCCTGGTAAGCCGGTAAGGTCAGAAACGCCTCGAATTTTTCTGCGGTCGTGATTCTGTCGAGCAGGCGAGCTGCGCGTTCGAACTGACCGGCGGCGAAGGCCGCCGCGCCGTGCTGTGCCTGCAGCCTGGCCAGTTCCTCGCCCAGAATCGTACGAAAGAGCTCCACCGTGACCCGACGGCCGTCGTCGAGCACTCCACTGGCATGCCGGATCCATTGCCAGACCTGGGAACGCGCGATCTCGGCGGTCGCGGCGTCCTCCATGAGGTTGTGTATGGGCACACAGCCATTGCCGCCCAGCCACGATGCCATGTACTGCAGCGACACGTTGACGTTGTTGCGCAGGCCTGCTTCGGTGATCGTCCCTTCCGGCACCGCGAGCAGGTCGGCGGCGCGGACCTCGACGTCTTCGAGCTTGCGGTGCAGCTGGTTTGGCGTGGGCATCAGGCGATCGAAGATCTCCCTTGCGACCGGCACCAGCCCCGGGTGCGCAACCCACGTGCCGTCGTGACCGTCGCCCGCTTCGCGCTCCTTGTCGGCGCGCACCTTGGCGAGCGCAGCTTCGTTCGCGGCAGGATCGTTCTTGATCGGTATCTGCGCCGCCATGCCACCCATCGCATATGCGCCGCGGCGATGACAGGTCTTGATCAGTAGCCTCGAGTACGAGCGCAGGAAATGCGTCGTCATCGTGACCTGCTGCCGGTCGGGCAGCACGAACTCCGGGTATCGGCTGAACTTCTTGATGAAGCTGAAGATGTAATCCCAGCGGCCGCAGTTGAGACCGACGATGTAATCCTTGAGCTCCCAGAGGATCTCGTCCATCTCGAAGGCTGCGAGTATGGTCTCGATCAGTACGGTAGCCTTGATCGACTGCGGCGTGAGGCCGAGCACCTGTTCCGCGTGGCGGAACACGTCCGCCCAGAGGCGGGCCTCCAGGTGACTCTCGGTCTTCGGGAGGTAGAAGTACGGGCCGCTGCCGCGCTGCTTGAGACCAGCGTGGTTGTGAAAGAGGTAAAGACCGAAGTCGACGAACGCGCCCGGCACGGGCTGACCGTCTACCTGGAGATGCTTCTCCGGCAGGTGCCAGCCGCGCGGCCGGACGATCAGCGTCGCTACCGACGAATTCAATCGGTACGCGCGGCCATCGGGGCTCTGGAACTCGATCCGGCGCGTGACTGCATCGCGCAGGTTGATCTGTCCGCCGACCACGTTGTCCCAGGTCGGGGTCAGCGAATCCTCGCAGTCCGCCATGAACACGCGTGCGCCCGAGTTGAGCGCATTGATGATCATCTTGCGATCGGTCGGGCCTGTGATCTCGACGCGACGGTCGGCGAGGTCCGCGGGCGTCACCGTGACCCGCCAGTCGCTGTCGCGCACTGCCTGCATCTCGTGCAGGAAATCGGGCAGCTGTCCACCGTCGATCTCGGCCTGGCGCGTCACCCGCCTTGCGAGCAGCTCCGATACTCGCGGGCCAAAGCGACGCGCAAGGTCACTCACGAAGCGCAACGCACCGTCGGTCAGTATCTCCGCGTATTCCGGACGCATGTCCCCCGTGACGGTGCAGCCAGGCGGCAGATCGAGCGCGGGCGTTGTGCTCAAGTACGAACTCTGGGTGAAATGTGCCGTCTGGAGGGAGTCGTTTGTTGCAGCGCAATAAGAGAATAGACTTTGCAGGCCGGCTGCGGCAAGAGTTGGCGAGGGCATGCGTCTAATACTGCTCAACAAGCCGTTCCGCGTGCTCCCGCAGTTCACCTCGCCGGACGAGCGCCGTTGCCTGCGCGACTACCTCCCGGTCCCGGACGTGTATCCGGCCGGCCGCCTCGACTACGACAGCGAAGGGCTGCTCGCCCTGACGGACTTCGGCCCGTGGCAGGCGCGAATCAGCCAGCCGGGGTCGGGTCTGCCCAAGACGTATCTCGTCCAGGTCGAAGGCGAGCCCCAGGCTTCGCAAGTGGCCCGCCTGCGCGAGGGCGTCGTGCTCCCGGACGGTCCTACCCTGCCGGCAAACGCGACGCTGCAGGCGCCTCCCCGGTGGCTGTGGCCACGCGTTCCGCCGGTCCGCCGCCGTCGTGAGATACCCACGGCGTGGCTCAGGCTGGAACTCAAGCAGGGTCGCAATCGCCAGGTCCGACGCATGACCGCCGCCGTGGGCCTCCCGACGCTGCGCCTGATCAGGACCGCGATCGGGCCTTTTTCGGTCGAGGGCCTGCAGCCCGGCGAGTGGCGCGAGGTTCCGCCAGCCGAGGCAGAGGCAGTGCTGGGCGGGATCAGGCGGCGCGTGCGTGCGCCGCAATCCGCATCGCGAGCTCGAGGGCCTGCTCGTAATTGAGTCGTGGGTCGACTTGCGAGCGGTAGGCGCGCGAAAGATCGCGCTCCTCGAGTCCGCGCGCGCCACCGATACACTCGGTCACGTCTTCGCCTGTGAGCTCGAAGTGCACGCCGCCCAGGCGGCTGCCGTGTTCGCGATGGATCCGGAAGGCGGTCTCGAGCTCGGCCACGATGTTGTCGAATCTTCGGGTCTTGACCCCGCCGGCGGTGGTTTCAGTATTGCCGTGCATCGGATCGCAGACCCAGAGAACCGGACCGCAGCCCGTGCCCACTGCGTCGATCAGACGCGGCAACTGGCCCGCGATTTTTCCCGCGCCCAGGCGATGGATCAGCACCAGGCGGCCCGGCTCGCTCTGCGGGTTCAGTACACGGCACAGGCCCTGCAGCCAATCGCCGGTCATCTCCGGCCCGATCTTCACACCGAGCGGATTGGCGATGCCGCGGCAGTACTCGACATGTGCACCTGAGAGGTCCGCGGTGCGCATGCCAATCCAGGGCAGATGGGTCGACAGGTTGTACCAGCGCTGCTGGCGCTCGATATGGCGGGTCTGTGCCTGCTCGTACGACAGGTGCAGCGCCTCGTGGCTGGCGTAGAACGGCGCGCGGCTCGCCTCGTGCACCTGGCTGCCGCTCATCGCCTCGAAGAAGTGCAGCGAGTCCGAGATCGAATCGACCAGCCGCTGATACTGGTCGCGCCACGGTGAGTGACGCATGAAGCCGAGATCCCAGTACTCGGGGTGATGCAGGTCGGCAAAGCCGCCGTCGACCAGTGCACGGACGAAGTTCAGTGTCAGCGCGGCCCGCTCGTAGCCGCGGAGCAGCAGATCCGGGTCGGGCTCGCGCTCGACGACACTGAATCCGGGCTTGTTCACCAGGTCGCCGCGGTAACTCGGCAGGGTCACCCCATCGCGGCTCTCGGTGTCGGCCGACCTGGGCTTGGCATACTGCCCCGCGAATCGACCCACCCGTATCACCGGCTGCTTCAGCCCATGCAGCAGGATCAGGCTCATCTGGAGCAGGATCTTGAGTTTCCGCGCGATCGCCCCGGATTCACACTCGGCGAAGGTCTCGGCGCAGTCGCCGCCCTGGAGCAGGAACCGTCTCCCCTGCTGTGCGTCGGCGATGTGGCGCTTGAGCGACTCGATCTCCCAGGAAACGACGATCGGCGGCAGCTGGGCGAGGTCCGAGAGGACCCGCGCGAGGGCAGCTGGATCACGGTAGGCCGGTTGCTGGACGGCCGGTCGCTGCGTCCAGCTCGACGGGGTCCAATCGTTGAGGGGCGGGCGCGCTGTCATGGCTGGATGCTACCCCGGATCGCTGCAGTGCAAAAGAAACCGGTTTGTGACGTAGAATCGCGCCCCTTCCCGGGCAGCGCCCCCTCGGATTCCCGCGATTGGATCCTTGAGCGCGCGCAGGGCCTGCCGCCCCGACCGGTTCTAGGAGTTTTGGCATGCATACGGTTCTCATACTCGGTGCGGGCAAGATTGGCTCGCTGATCTCGGGCCTGTTAGCCGAATCCGGCGACTACACGGTGCAGGTTGCGGATGTGAGCGAAGAGATCGCGCGCTCCATCGTCACCGCGCACGGGCTGCCCAACATGCACGCCTTCGGCCTCGACGCACGGGAGATATCGGCGCTTGCGGCCCATCTCGCGCGTCACCGCGTCGACGCCGTCGTCTCGAGCCTGCCCTTCTACTGCAACGTCGGCGTGGCCGAGGCCGCGCGCGGCGCAGGCGCGCACTATTTCGATCTCACCGAGGACGTTGAGGTCACGCGCGCAGTGCGCGCCCTGGCGGACGGCGCCCCGCAGGCCTTCGTGCCGCAGTGCGGGCTCGCCCCGGGGTTCGTCAGCATCGCGGCGAACTCGCTCATCTCGCACTTCGAGACGCTGCGCAGCGTCAAGCTGCGTGTCGGCGCGCTGCCGCAGAACCCCAACAACGTACTCAAGTACTCGCTCACCTGGTCCACCGAGGGTCTCATCAACGAATACGGCAACCCGTGCGAGGCGATCGTCGATGGACGGCGCACCGAGCTCGCCCCGCTCGAAGGCCTCGAGGAAATCTCGATCGACGGCAAGCTGTACGAGGCGTTCAACACCTCCGGCGGGCTGGGCTCTCTCGGCGACAGCCATGGCGCGCGCGCGCAGAGCATGGATTACAAGACCATGCGCTACCCGGGCCACTGCGCGCTGATGCGCCTGCTGATGAACGATCTCAAGCTCAATCACGATCGCGAGACGCTGAAGCGCGTGCTCGAGAACGCCGTGCCACAGACTCTTCAGGACGTGGTCATCGTCTACATCGCGGTCGCGGGTCTTCAGGACGGTCAGCTCCGCGAGGAGACCTACGTGAGCCGGATCTATCCGCAGATGATCGCGGGACGGTTGTGGTCCGCCATACAGGTGACCACCGCTGCCGGGATCACGGCAGTAGTCGACCTCGTGCTTGCCGACCCCGCCCGGTATCGTGGCTTCGTGCGGCAGGAGGACTTCGCGCTCAGCGACGTACTGGCCAACCGTTTTGGCCGCTACTACGCCACGGGCGGCTCCAAGGACGTTTCGGCGCGGGTGGTTGCCTCGGGTCAGATCGGGCAGCAGCGCCTGCAGGCGGGAGCATGCTGATGGAAAAGTTTCTCACGAACTTAGGCGTAGAAGCCGTCAATCCGGGCGCCTGGGCCGCGGGCGCAGGCTGGCTCGTCGACGCGTCGAGCCCGCGGATCGACTCGGTGAATCCGGCCACCGGAGGTGTCATCGCCAGCGTGCATTGCGCGACCGCGCCGCAGTACGAGCGCGTCATCGGGTCGGCGCGCGAGATCGCTGCGAAGTGGCGCGCGGTGCCGGCGCCGAAGCGCGGCGAGGTCGTGCGGCTGGTCGCCGACGAGCTGCGCCGGCACAAGTCGGACCTCGGCAGCCTGGTTTCGCTCGAGATGGGCAAGATCAAGCCCGAGGGCGACGGTGAGGTGCAGGAGATGATCGACATCGCCGACTTCGCCGTGCGGCAGTCGCGGATGCTCTATGGGCTGTCGATGCAATCCGAGCGCCCGGAGCACCGGATGTTCGAGCAGTGGCATCCGCTGGGCGTGGTCGGGATCATCAGCGCCTTCAACTTCCCGGTCGCCGTGTGGGCGTGGAACTCATTCCTCGCCGCGATCTGCGGCAACGTGAGCGTGTGGAAGCCCTCGCCCAAGACCGCGCTCTGCGCGGTCGCCGTGCAGAAGCTCTGCAACCGCGTCCTCGAGCAGCACGGGCTGCCGGGAATCTTCCAGCTCTTTATCGACGGCGGCACCGAGCTCGCAACGCGCTTCGTCGACGACCGGCGGGTCGACCTCGTCTCCTTCACCGGATCGACGGCCGTGGGACGCGAGGTCGGCAAGCGTGTGGCGGCACGCCTTGGCAAGTCCCTGCTCGAGCTAGGCGGTAACAACGCGATCATCGTCGACGAGCACGCCAATCTCGACCTGGCAGTGCCGTCGATCGTCTTCGGCGCAGTCGGCACGGCTGGTCAGCGCTGCACCAGCACGCGTCGAGTCTTTGTCCACGAGTCACGGCACGCGGAGCTCGAGCGGCGCCTGCGCGACGCCTACGGCCAGGTGCCGATCGGCGATCCGCTCGAGTCGGGGACGCTGATGGGTCCGCTGATCGATGCGGCCGCGGTGCAGCGTTACGAGGCGGCCGTGGCGGCCGCCGTCGCAGGCGGCGGAAGACTGGTGACGGGTGGCCGGCGGCTTGATCGCCCGGGATTCTTCGTCGAGCCCGCCATCGTCGTCGCCAGCCACGACGCGGAGATCGTCCGCACCGAGACCTTTGGACCCGTCCTGTACCTGATTCCCTATTCCGACCTGGATGCGGCGATCCGGATGCACAACGAGGTCGCGCACGGGTTGTCGTCCGCGATCTTCACGGACCGGCTGCAGGTGGCGGAGCGCTTCCTGTCCGCCGCGGGCTCGGACTGCGGTATCGCCAACGTCAACATCGGCACTTCCGGCGCCGAGATCGGCGGCGCGTTTGGTGGCGAGAAGGACACCGGCGGCGGCCGCGAGTCGGGTTCGGATGCCTGGAAAGCCTACATGCGGCGCCAGACCTGCACCGTCAACTGGAGCCGCGAGCTGCCGCTCGCGCAGGGGATCAATTTCGACCTGACGGCTTGAGAGCGGGCTTCGGGCGTGTGAGATCGCGGTAGAGAATTCCCACGAGTCGGGTCGGAGTCATGAAGCCCTGTCCGTAGCGGGCGTCGAATTCAGCGGTTGGGCGCGAGGCGAGCACCTCCTCGAGGTTGCGTCCGCTTTCCACACCCTCGCGGATCCGCCGCCCCACTGTGACGATCATGTCGCGGTAGTCGGAGAGCTCGCGCCGGTTCGACATCGGACCATGGCCCGGGATTATCAGCGTCGCGTCGTTGACACGGGCGAGGATCGCCTCGAGCGCCGCCACGAGCCCGGCGAGCGTTCCGCCGCTGTCCAGGTCGACAAAGGGATAGGTCCCGCTCAAGTACACGTCGCCGGTGTGAACCACGTTTGCGGCCTGCCACCACAGCACCGCATCGCCGTCGGTGTGCGCATCGCTCACGTGCACCACGTCGAGACGGTCGCCGTTCAGATACAAGGTGACGGAGTCGTCGAAGGTCACCACGGGCAGCGCCCCCGCCGGCGCGGGTGGCACGCGCATGTCGAGGAGTGCGATGAACTGCTCCTCGGACAACCGGGTCCGCACGTTCTCGTGCGCGACGACCACACCGCCGGACTTTCCGAGCAGCTCGTTGCCACCGGTGTGATCCGGATGCCAGTGCGTGTTGATCACGAACCGGATCGGACCCTCGGCAATGCGCCCGATTGCCTCGGCTACCCTGGGTGCAAGCGGCGCCAGGCTGTCGTCGATCACCACGATTCCGTCGGCGCCGTTCCAGACGCCGATGTTGCCGTTCCTGCCGCTCATGAGCACGTGCAGCCCCGGCCGCAGGCGCTGGCTTGTGATCTCGACGCTGTCGTCGGCCGGACGCGGTTCCTGTTGAGGTTGCGCGGTCTGTGCGCATACCGCGGCGGTGACGAGCGCTGCGGGTAGGGCCAGCAAGCTGCGCACGATGCTTCCTCTCACGATCGAGCTTCCTGGTAGTCGGCGCGGCAGTATACGACTCCCGGTCGATTGACCGCTGCTATGATCGCGCTCATGCGCACCGGTAATCGGCATGCACGAGCATTCGCTGCAGCGTTGATTGCGGTTGCGGGTGTCTGCCTGGCGGACACACCCGTTCCCGCGCCGGGCGCGGACACTGAGCCTGCCCCTGTGCAGAAGGCCGGCGCGGACGGCGTGCTGATCCCGATCACCGGGCCGATCGGCCCGGCGACCAGCGACTTCTTCGTGCGGGCGCTGCGCGACGCCGGAGAGTCTGGCGCGCGCCTGGTCGTCGCGACCATCGACACGCCGGGCGGGCTCGACACGGCGATGCGCGACATGATCCAGGCCATCCTCGCTTCCAACGTGCCGGTCGTCGCCTTCGTGTCGCCGCGCGGCGCCCGGGCCGCGAGCGCGGGCACCTACCTCGTGTACGCGAGCCACGTGGCAGCGATGGCGCCGGCGACCAATCTCGGCGCCGCAACCCCGGTGCAGATCGGCGGCGCACCGGCTGGACCGCCGGGCGGCGCACCGGAGCCTGCGAAGAAGGACAAGCCCTCGACTGAGGATGATGGTAAGGAATCGCCGGTGCCCGGCAACGCGCTCGAGCGCAAGGCGGTCAATGACGCGGTCGCGTACCTGCGGAGCCTCGCGGAACTGCGCGACCGCAATGCCGAGTGGGCCGAAGCCGCGGTACGCGAGGGCGCGAGTCTGTCGGCGAGCGAGGCGCTCAGGCAGGGTGTCATCGACCTCATCGCGGACGACCTGCCCGCATTGCTCGCGGCGCTGGACGGCCGCACGGCGCGCATGCCATCCGGGGATACGACGCTGCGCACGGCCGGGATTCTCATGCGCACCGTCGAGCAGGACTGGCGCACGCGGCTGTTGTCACTGATCACGAACCCCAACGTCGCTTACCTGCTGATGCTGATCGGCATCTACGGGCTCCTGCTCGAGGGCTACAACCCGGGCTCGGTGCTCCCGGGCGTGGTCGGCGCGATCAGCCTGCTGCTCGCGCTGTTTGCATTCCAGGTCTTGTCCGTCAACTACGCGGGGCTCGCGCTGATTGCGCTCGGCGTGCTGCTCATAATCGCCGAGAGCTTCGCCCCTTCGTTCGGCACACTGGGTCTCGGCGGCATCGTTTCGTTCGTGATCGGCTCCGTCATGCTGCTCGACGACGACGTGCCAGGGTTCAGCATTGCGTGGCAGCTGATCGGTGCGATGGCGCTCGCCGGATCGCTGGTGCTGCTCGCGATCGTCTCGTTCGCGGTGCGCGCGCGGCGTCGGCCGGTCGTCTCGGGCGGCGAGGCACTGCTCAGCGAGCGCGCGGAGGCGATCGAGTCCTTCGATGCCAAGGGTGTCGTGCGCATACATGGCGAGCTGTGGAATGCGACCAGCCACACGCCCGTGCGCCAGGGACAACGCCTGCGCATCCTGAGCCGCGACGGGCTCACGCTCGTGGTCGAACCCGAATCCGACTGACTGCAGGGTGAAAGACATGATGAGCTTTGCAACGCTGGCATTTGTGGTGGTGGTGGTCCTCGTGCTCGCCACCCAGATTTTCAAGATACTGAACGAGTACGAGCGGGGCGTCGTGTTCACGTTCGGGCGCTTCACCGGCGTCAAGGGGCCCGGCCTCATCATCCTGATCCCGCTGATCCAGAAGATGGTCAAAGTTGACCTGCGCGTGATCGTGCTCGACGTGCCGACCCAGGACGTGATCTCCCGTGACAACGTATCGGTCAAGGTCAACGCCGTCGTTTACTTCCGGATCGTCGATCCGGCCAAGGCCATCATCCAGGTCGCCAATCCTTTCGAGGCCACGAGCCAGCTCGCGCAGACGACGCTGCGTTCCGTGCTCGGCCAGCACGAGCTCGACACCATGCTCTCGCAGCGCGACAAGCTGAACGTGGACATCCAGCGCATCCTCGACCATTCAACCGACGCCTGGGGCATCAAGGTCGCGACGGTCGAGATCAAGCACGTCGACCTGAACGAGAACATGATCCGCGCGATGGCGAAGCAGGCGGAAGCCGAGCGCACCCGCCGCGCGAAGATCATCCACGCCGAGGGCGAAAAGCAGGCGGCGGCGCAGCTGGTCGAAGCGGCGGCGATGCTTGGACAGGAGCCCAAGGCGCTGCAGCTGCGCTACCTGCAGACGCTCGCCGATATCTCGAGCGAGAAGACGACGACCATCGTCTTCCCGCTGCCGATGGATCTCCTCCGGCCATTCATCAGCGACAAGTCGTAGGCGGGCGCGGCTCAGTCCTCACCGGCGGCTCGTCGTGCCGCCCGAAGGAGCGTCTCGAGCCGTTGCGCGGAGATTGGCGCACGTGTGCGCAGCTCCTGCGCGTGCAGCGACAGGCGGAACTCCTCGATGGCCCAGCGCAGCTCGGCGAGCCGCGGATCCCGGTGACCTTCGGGCGAGGCGGATTCAAGCGCGCGCAGTGCCCGGTTCCAGGGCTCGACCTGCACCGCCAGTCGCCGATCGCGTGCCGGGTCGGCGCGCAGTCGCGCCACCCGGCGCGATGCCGCCTGCACGTACTTGGGCAACTGGCGGAACCAGATTTCCGGTGTCGTGCGTACCCAACCCGGCGAGACCAGCCGCGCGAGCTCGTCCTCGATCGCTGCGCGGGTCGCGGCGTGGGCGGGTGCTGTCAAGGATTCGAGCGTCGATCCCGTCTGCGCGAGGCCCTGCGCAACGGCGCGCACGACCTTGATCGTGTCGTCGCCCGCCTCCACGATCTGGCTGCGGCCTGCGTCGAGACGCGCGGCAAATTCTGCTTCGCTGTTCGGCAACGGACCGTCGTCGAGCACTGCGCTCGCCACCGCGCGGTCCGCGATCTCATCGAAGACGTCGCTGCCCAGACCGGCAGCGGCCAGCCAGAGCGTGAGCTCGCGATCGCCGGCCGCATTGCGTCGCACCAGTGCGTGCTGCTGCGGCAGTGCGAGCGCCGCGAGCCGAGTCAGTCCCGCTCGTGTAAGCGCCTTGGCAGTGGTCGCATCGAGATGCAACGCCAGGCGCACCGAGTCCCCCTCGTCAACGACGGTCGGGTACATCGCCAGACGGACCTTATCGCTCGCGATCGAAAGCTCCCGCGGGATCAGGCCAAAGTCCCAGCGCCGGACACTGTGGCGCTGCCAGGCATCGGCGGGTTCGGCGTGCACGGTCCGTGCGGCCGTGCCCAGTGTCCGACGCAGCTCAGCGACGTCGCGTCCACTGCGCAGCACCCGCCCGCTGGCATCGACTACCTGGATGTTCATGCGCAGCCAGGACGGGAGCGCCACCGCGGACACGGTCTCGGGCGCCACCGGCGTGCCGCACTCGGCCGTGACGAAGGCCGCCAGTTCGACGGCGAGCCCGAGGTCTTTGGCCCCTCCCTGGTCGCGCAGGAATCGGTCGGCCGCATCCGGTATGGGGACGAGCGGACGCCGGAGCTCCTTTGGCAGCCCGCGCAGGATCGCGATCACCTTGTCGCGCAACATGCCGGGTACGAGTCGTTCGACCTGCTGCGCTCTCAACACCGGCAGCAAAAGCAGCGGCAGAACGAGTGTGACGCCATCGTCCTCGGCCAGAGGATCGAATACGTAGCGCAGCTCTAGTGGGTTGCCCGCGACGTCCAGCCGATCCGGGAAATCCGAGGGCGCAAAGGCCGGGATCGGCCGTGCCAGCAGCCGATCACGCGGAATGTCGAGCAGATAGGGGTCCCGGCTCTCCTGTCCCTGCCACCAGCGGCGAAAGACGCGCAGGTCGCTCAGCTGCGGCGGGATTCGCTCGAGGTAGAACTCCGCGATCGCCGCCTCGCCGACCAGCAGGTCGCGCCGGCGCAGCCGGGCCTCGAGGCTCTCGATCGCGGCAATCGTCGCAGCATTGCGTTTGCGGAAGACGCCGGGTGGTCCTCCTCGGTCGCGCACCAGCGCCTCCTCGACGAAGATACGCCGCGCGGTCGCGGGGTCGATCCGGGCAAAGTCGACCATTCGTCCGGAGTGCAGCACGCGCCCATACAGCGAGACGGTCTCGCGGGCGAGCACCATGCCGCGCTCGACGGACCATTCCGCGTCGCCGTAGTTGCGCCGGACCAGATGCGCCGCCGCGGCCTCGATCCACGACGGCTGGATCTGCGCCACCATCCGCGCGTACACGCGATGTGTCTCCACCAGGCTTGCGGCCATGATCCAGTGCGGACCGCGACGCGCGAGCGGCGTCCCCGGTGCAATGACGAAGCGGGTGTCCCGCGCGCCGAGATAGGTGCGATCCTCATCGCGCACGCCGATACCGCCCAGAAACCCGGCGAGCAATGCGCGATGGAGAATCGAGTGCGACGCCGCCGCCGATGTCGTGCGCCGTCCCGAGCGGGCGATCGCGGTCAGTTGCGCGTGCAGGTCCTGCCATTCCCTCACGCGCGACCAGGACAGGAAGTTGTCCCGGCACCAGCGGCGGAGCGCGCGCGAACCTGCGGCCGATTGCTCGCCGAGCGCGCGCCATAGATTCAGCACCATGACGAAGTCAGACCGCGGATCCGCGAACGACGCGTGACGCTCGTCCGCGGCCTCGAGCCGGCCGGCGGGTCGCTCGCGCGGGTCCTGGATGCTCAGAAAGGCGGTGATTACCAGGCACTCCGGCAGGCAGCCGAGTCGCGCCGCCTCGATGATGACCCGAGCGAGCCGCGGGTCGACTGGCAGCCGCGCCATCCGCTGGCCGAGGCGAGTGATGCGCCGCTCGCCATCGACCGCCGACAGCTCCAAGAGGAGACGATAGCCGTCGTTGAGCAGGCGCCCGTCCGGCGCATCGATGAACGGGAACTCTTCGGGTGCGCCGAGGCGGAGCGCCGCCATTTGCAGAATCAGGCTCGCGAGATTGGTGCGATGAATCTCCGGCTCGGTGTACTCGGGCCGCTCAGCGAAGTCGGTCTCGGAGTACAGCCGGATGCAGATACCCTCGCCTTCGCGGCCACAACGTCCCTTGCGCTGATCGGCGCTGGCGCGCGAGATCGCTTCGATCGGCAGCCGCTGCAGCTTGGCCCGCGGACTGTAGCGGCTCATGCGCGCCAGCCCGGAGTCGATCACGAAGCGTACGCCCGGAATGGTGAGCGAGGTCTCCGCGACGTTGGTCGCCAGGATGATTCGTTGCAACGCATGCGGCGCGAAGATCCGCTCCTGCTCGCCCGTCGACAGTCGCGAATAGAGCGGCAGCAGCTCGCGTACCGTCAACGACTCGCGTCGGAGCAGCTCGAGCGCCTCCTGTATCTGCCGCTCGCCCGGCAGGAAGACAAGCGAGTCACCCGTGAGCCCACGCGCATCGAGTGCGAGCTCCGCAGCGGCGCGCACCACGGCACCTGCGAGCGGCGACGGTGAATCGTCGTCGGGATCGATAGGCCGGTAACGGACTTCGACGGGGTGACTGCGCCCCTCGACCTCGATGACTGGTGCGCCACCGAAGTACTCGGCAAAGCGTCGTGTCTCGATCGTTGCGGACGTGACCACGACCCGGAGCTCGGGGCGCCGGGACACCAGCCGTCGGCAGATTCCAAGCAGAAAATCGAGATTTAGGTTGCGCTCGTGCGCTTCGTCGAGAATGAGCGTGTCGTAACGAGCGAGCCAGGGATCGCGCTCGAGCTCTCGGAGCAGCACACCGTCGGTCATCAGCTTGATCAGCGTTCTCGGGCTGGTGCGATCGACGAACCGGACCTGGTAGCCGACCAGGTCGCCGAGCGGTGAGTTGAGCTCGGTCGCGAGGCGGCTGGCGAGCGCATGGGCGGCGATCCGGCGCGGCTGCGTGTGACCGATCATGCCGTCGACGCCGCGGCCGATCTCGAGGCAGATCCGCGGAATCTGCGTGCTCTTGCCGCTGCCCGTGGCGCCGCTCACGATGACGACCGGAGCGCTGACGATCGCCGCGGCGATCTCTGCACGCCGCGCATGCAGCGGCAGGCTCTCGTCGTAGCGTAACGGCGGCACCGAGGCGCGACGCGCCTCGAGCCTCAGCCGTGCTGCCGCTTCGCTCGTTCCCACAAGCGCTCGAGCTCCACCGGTGTGACGTCGGCGGCGCTGCGCCCCTCGGCCGCAAGCTGCTGCTCGACGCCACCGAACCGCTCCTCGAATTTCCGGTTGCCGGACCGCAGGCATGTCTCGGGATCGAGCCCGAGATGGCGCGCGAGTTGTGCCGCAGTAAAGAGCAGGTCCCCGAGCTCCTCGCCCGCCTGCGACCTGTCAGTCGAGGCAAGCGCGGCGTCGAGCTCGGCGAGCTCTTCGCGCAGCTTGTCGAGCACACCCGCAGCGCCGGTCCAGTCAAAGCCCACGCGTGCGGCCCGCTGGCCGAGCTTGGCAGCCCGCGTGAGCGCGGGCAGGCCGACGGCGACACCGTCGAGCACACCGTTCCCGCCGCGCGCCGCGCGTTCGCGTGCCTTCTGCGCCTCCCAGGCCGTCGATACCTGCGCGGCGCTGTCCGCCCGCGCCTCGCCGAACACGTGCGGGTGACGGCGCTCGAGCTTGTCGCAGATCGAATCGACGACGTCGTCGAATGCGAAGACCCCCGCCTCCTCGGCAATCCGGGCCTGACATACCACCTGGAACAACAGGTCGCCGAGCTCGTCCTGCACGTGCGCGGGATCGCCCTTGCGGATCGCATCCTCGAGCTCGTAGGCCTCCTCGATGGTGTGGGGCGCGATGCTCTCCCAGGTCTGCTCGCGGTCCCAGGGGCAGCCGCGCTCCGGATCGCGCAGACGTCGCATGATCTCGAGCAGCCGTCCGATGGCCACGGCTCAGGGGTCCGACAGCAGTTCGCCGAATGAGACGAGCATCCCGGCGGTCGCACCCCAGATGCGGTGACCCTGCCAGGGAATATCCCAGCTCGTAAACGCCTGGCCGCCGATGCGCCGCGTCGTCGGTACATGGTTTGCCCGATCGAGCAGGAACTCGAGCGGCGCCTCGAAGGTGTCGTCGACCTCCGTCCGGTCGAGCCGCAGCTCGAAGCCGGGCGTCACGTAGGCGACCACCGGGGTCACGACAAAGCCCGAGATGACCAGGTGATCACGCAGATAGCCAACGCGACGGATCCGGTCGCTGGCCAGGCCGATCTCCTCCTGCGCTTCGCGCACGGCCGCCTCCCATGCCCCGGCATCGCCCGCCTCGATTCGCCCACCCGGGAAGCTCACCTGGCCCGGGTGATTCGTGAGCTGCGCCGAGCGCTGCGTGAACAAGACCGCCAGGCCTTCCGGTCGGTCGACCAGCGGAATCAGCACGGCGGCACGTGACCACGTTTTCGGGAGGTACTGCCGCAGCTGCTGCACGCTGCCGTGGGTCTGCGCGAGGCCGGCGATGAGCGCCGTATCGGGGCTGCCGCTGCCGGCCTCAGGGCGCAGCCGCCGCTCGATGCGGTCGCGCAGACTCAGGTTGGCTGGCGCCAGGCGCTGTGCCTGCTCAGTCACCCGAGCCGCCCTGGCGCACGCCGCCGCGCGTGAGGGCCGCGGGATCGAGGAGCTTTGCCAGTTGTTCCTCGGTGAGATCGGTCATCTCGGCCGCGACTTCACGGATCGGTCGGCCCTCGGCATAGGCCTTCTTGGCGATCGCGGCGCCTTTCTCGTAACCGATCACGGGATTGAGTGCGGTCACCAGCATCGGGTTGCGATCGAGCGTCGCCGCGATATGGCGCGCATGGACGGTAAAGCCTGCGATTGCGCTGCGAGCAAGCGTGCGCGCGCCGTTGGCCAGCAGCTCGATGCTCTGCAGCAGGTTGTAGGCGATCACCGGCTGCATGACATTGAGCTGGAAGCTGCCCGACTGACCCGCAACGGCGATCGTGACATCGTTGCCGATCACCTGCGCTGCGACCATGGCGACCGCCTCCGGAACGACCGGGTTCACCTTGCCCGGCATGATGCTGCTGCCGGGCTGCAACGCGGGCAACGCGATCTCGCCCAGGCCGGCGAGCGGCCCGCTGTTCATCCAGCGCAGATCGTTGGTGATCTTCATGAGGCAAACGGCGAGCGTCCGCAACTGGCCGGAAAGCTCGACCGCGGTTTCCTGCGCGGCGAGCGCGGCAAAGAAATCCCGGCTCGGTCGCAGATCGAGCGACGTCTGCCGCGACAGCAGGGCGGCGACGCGGGCGCCGAAACCGGCGGGCGCGTTGATACCGCTGCCGATCGCGGTACCACCCTGGGCGAGCGCGTGCAGCCGGGGACGAGAGGAATTGAGGCGGGCGACGCAGTCCTCGACCTGCGTGCGCCAGGCGCCGAGCTCCTGCCCGAAGGTGAGCGGCATCGCGTCCATCAGGTGCGTGCGGCCAGTCTTGACCGTATCGGCGATATCGGCGGACTTGCGACTGATCGTCCCGGACAGCTCCTTGAGTGCCGGCAGAAGCTGCTCGGCAACGGCGAGCGCCGCGGAGAGGTGCATCGCCGTCGGGAACACGTCGTTGCTGCTCTGGCTGCAGTTGACGTGATCGTTCGGATGCACCGGGATCCCGTCCGCGTAGCGGCTCGCGAGATGCGCGATCACCTCGTTTGCATTCATGTTGCTGCTGGTGCCCGAGCCCGTCTGGAACACGTCGACCGGGAAATGCGCATCGTGACGACCCTCGGCGACCTCCAGCGCCGCCTTCTGGATCGCGAACGCGCGCACGCGGTCGAGCTCGTTCAACTCCAGGTTTGCGCCCGCCGCCGCCCACTTCACGAGCCCGAGCGCGCGGATGAACCCGCGCGGCATGGTGAGCCCGCTGATCGGGAAGTTCTGCACCGCGCGCTGCGTCTGCGCGCCCCAGAGAGCATCGGCGGGCACTTTGAGCTCCCCCATGCTGTCGCGTTCCACGCGGAAGCCGTCGCTTGCCATGCGCTGGCGCTCCTGATGACCGGGTCGGATTGCCGGCGCGGAACCAGCTTCCGCGACGGTGGGCGCAGGGCCTCGCTGGGAGGCCTGCGGTATCATCGCAAATCCTAGCATTCCCGGATGCCGCGCATGAGCCTGACCCCACTCCTGGCGCTGTCGCCCGTCGACGGCCGCTACGCTTCGCGCTGTGCGGAATTGCGCGGCATCTTCAGCGAGACGGGTCTCATCCGCGCCAGGGTGCGGGTCGAGGCGGCGTGGCTGCAGGCGCTCGCGCAGCATCCGGGCATCACCGAGCTAAAGGACCTGCCCCGGCAGGACGTCGTGGCGCTGAACGAGATCGTTGCGCATTTTTCCGATACAGATGCAGCCGAGGTCAAGCAGCTCGAGCGGGAGACCAATCACGACGTCAAGGCGGTCGAGTACTTTCTCAAGCGCCGCCTCGCGGCGCGGGGCGGCTGGGCCGGCCGGCTCGAGTTCGTGCATTTCGCCTGCACCTCGGAGGACATCAACAATCTTGCCTACGCCATGATGTGCCAGGAGGCGCGCGACCGGGTGCTGCTGCCGCGGATCCAGACGCTGGTCGAGTCGCTGCGAGCGATGGCGCATGCGCACGCCGACGACGCGATGATGTCGCGCACGCACGGGCAGCCGGCGACACCGACCACGCTTGGCAAGGAGATCGCCGTGTTCGCGTATCGGCTGCGTCAGCAGGCGGGCGGATTCGCCGCCGTGCTGATCCGCGGCAAGTGCAACGGGGCGGTGGGCAACTACAACGCGCACACCGTGGCGTATCCAGAGGTCGACTGGCCGTCCGTGGCCAGGCACTTCGTCGAATCGCTGGGGCTCGTCCATAGTCCGCTTACCACGCAGATCGAACCGCACGACTGGACGGCTGAGTACTGCGATGCGCTGGCGCGCATCGACAGCGTGCTGATCGACCTGTGCCGGGATCTGTGGGGCTACGTGTCACTCGGGTATTTCCGCCAGAAGATCGTGGCCGGGGAAACCGGCTCGTCGACGATGCCGCACAAGGTCAACCCGATCGACTTCGAGAATGCCGAGGGTAATCTTGGCCTGGCCAACGCGCTGCTGCGCTTCATGTCGGAGAAGTTGCCGGTCTCGCGCTGGCAGCGCGACCTGAGCGACTCGACCGTGCAGCGCAACCTCGGAGTCGCGTTCGCACATGCGGACATGGCGGTGCAATCGATCTGCCGCGGGCTGTCGCGGGTCGAAGTCGACACCGCGCGCATGGCCGCAGATCTCGAGGGTAACTGGGAGCTGCTCGCCGAACCGATCCAGACCGTGATGCGGCGCTACGGGATCACCGACTCCTACGAGCAGCTCAAGGCCCTCACCCGGGGTCGCAGCGTCGATTCCCAGGCGATCGCCGGTTTCATTGCTGGCTTGCCGATTCCTGAGCAGGCCCGGCGCCGGCTCACGGAGTTGTCTCCTGCGCGCTACATCGGGCTGGCCGCGCGCCTGGCGCGGGAAGTGTGATGAGCGGCAGTCACGCCGAAACGTGACGCAGTCGGCACAGCACGCCCCGAACCCGCCGGTAAGATCGGTCGCGTCGCAGTACTCCCGCAGTACCGCGGCACCGGGATCGGCGGCGCGATGATCGGCCCCCTGGTGGTTCTGGCACGGACGCTCGGACTCACGCAGGTTCATCTGAACTCGCAGTCCTCCGCGATCGGGTTCTATGCACGGATGGGTTTCCAGGCCGAGGGGCCGGAATTTGTGGAGGTCGGAATCCCGCATCAGCGGATGGTCCTCCGGATCGGGCACCGAGATGAAGAACAAGCTGAACGTCACAGGCACACGGAGCATCCTCACCACCGTCGATGAGTACCGGGCGGCGGTCGCCGAAATTGCCACACGCGCACACCGCGGCCTCGCGATCTACACACCCGACCTCGAACCGCAGCTTTACGACCACGACCTGTTTCTCGAGCCGATGAAGCGGCTCGTGCTGGCGCGCAGCCACGCGCGCGTGCGCGTCCTGATCTCGGACCCCGGTCGCGTCGTGCGGGAGGGCAATCGCTTCCTGCAGATGGCGCGCCGGCTCACGAGCTATCTTGATTTTCGTAACGTCTCGACCGAGTTCCGCGGCAACCCCTGTGCCTTTATCGTGGCCGACGACCGCGCGATCGCGTACCGGCAGCAGGCATCCCGCTGGGACGGCATCGTCGATTTCGACGACGTCAACGTCGTGCGACGATACATGACGTACTTCGACGAAGCGTGGGTCGGCAGCGTGATTCAGCCCGAGCTGCGCGCGACCGCGATCGATTTCTAGAACCCGTCCCATACCTGCCTATAATGACCGGCATGATATGGAAGCCGGACGTCACGGTGGCGGCGGTCGCCGAGCGTGACGGTAAGTTTCTGCTGGTCGAGGAGCGCGCGAGCGATCGCCTGGTTCTCAACCAGCCCGCCGGCCATCTCGAGGACGGCGAGACCTTTCTCGACGCGGTCGTACGCGAGACCTTCGAGGAATCCGGCTGGCGATTCCGGCCCGATGCGATCGTCGGAATCTATCTCTGGCGACCGGACGCCACAGGCCGCAGCTTCCTGCGGGTCGCCTTCAGCGGCGCGCTCGAAGCCTGCGAGTCGCCCCGGCCTCCGGATCGCGCGATCCTGAGGCTGCGCTGGCTGACCCGTGCGCAGCTTGCGGACCCCGTGATGCGCCTGCGCAGCCCACTGGTCCTGCGTTGCGTCGACGACTATGTGGCGGGCATGCGGTACCCCTGCTCGCTCATAAGTCACCTGGATCCGGGCGCGCCCGCTTCGCTCGCAGCGAGCGGCTGAACGACCGCGACCAACTATAATCCGCGGATGGACGCGGATCGCGTAGTGGTAGGGATCTCGGGCGGCGTCGATTCCGCCGTCGCCGCCGCACTGCTGGCGCGCGCGGGACGCGAAGTGCACGCGCTCTTCATGCGCAACTGGGACGACGACGACGGCTACTGCACGGCAGCCGCGGACCTGCAGGATGCACGCCGCGTCTGCGAGGATCTCGGCATCCCGCTGCACGTGGTGAATTTCGCCGCCGAGTACCGCGCGCGGGTGTTTGGTCATTTCCTCGACGAGCTTGCTGCCGGTCGCACGCCCAACCCGGACGTCCTCTGCAATCGCGAGATCAAGTTCGGAGTCTGTCTCGAGCACGCACGCCGGCTGGGCGCCGCGCGTTTCGCCACGGGACACTACGCGCGTCTCGACTCCGCGCAGGGCGGCCCGCGCCTCAGGCGCGCGGCGGACCGTTCCAAGGACCAGAGCTATTTCCTGCACACGGTGTCTGCCGAGGCCTTCGACCACTGCGAGTTTCCGGTCGGTGACCTGTCCAAGACCGAAGTGCGCCGCCTCGCGCGCGAGTTCGCACTCCCGATGCACGACAAGCGCGACAGCACCGGGATCTGCTTCATCGGCGAGCGCCCCTTCGGCGAGTTCCTTTCGCAGTACCTGCCGGCGATGCCCGGTCCGATCGAGACGCCTGAGGGCGCCCGCCTCGGGACGCATCGCGGTCTCATGTATTACACGCTCGGCCAGCGCCAGGGACTCGCGCTTGGCGGGGTGCGCGGTGCGGCCGAGGCGCCCTGGTACGTGGCCGCCAAGGACCTGGACCGCAACCGGCTCATCGTGGTGCAGGACGCGGCGCATCCGCTGCTCACGAGCGATGGGCTCCGCACGCAGGTCGCGCACTGGATCGCGGGATCTCCGCCCGCGTCCCGCTTCCGCTGTACCGTTAAGCTCCGTTATCGGCAGGCCGATCAGCCGTGCGAGACAACGGTCCTCACTGACGGCCGTTGCGATGTGCGCATGTCGATTCCGCAGCGCGCGGTCACGCCCGGTCAATCGGCCGTCTTCTATGACGGTGATGTCTGTCTCGGCGGCGCGGTGATCGATTTGGTGCAGAACCAGTCCGCGGGGTCGAGCGCCCGCAGCGCCTGAACAGCCGCCCGCGCGGCGCGATGGTGGTCGAGCGGCTATAATTCCGCGGCTCGGGCCCTGCCGCCCCCGGAGGTTCCATGAAGGACAGTTTCAGGACCCGCACGACCCTGGACGCGGGTGGCGAGACCTACGAGATCCAGAGCCTCGGCGCCATCCAGGGACACGACGTCGGTCGTCTGCCCTTCTCGCTCAAGGTCCTGCTCGAAAACCTGCTGCGATTCGAGGACGGCGTGAGCGTGACGCGCGCCGACATCGAGGCGCTGCTGCGCTGGGATCCGCATACCGCGCCCAGCCACGAGATCGCCTTCACGCCGGCACGCGTGATCATGCAGGACTTCACCGGTGTCCCCGCCATCGTCGATCTCGCGGCGATGCGCGAGGCCATGACGCGTCTCGGCGGCGACCCGCAGGAAATCAACCCGCTCGCGCCGGCGGAGCTCGTGATCGATCATTCCGTGCAGGTCGACGAGTACGGAACGAAGGACTCGCTGAGCCGCAACAACGCCATCGAGTTCGCGCGCAACGGCGAGCGCTATGCGTTCCTGCGCTGGGGGCAGACGGCCTTCAGCAACTTCAAGGTCGTGCCGCCAAACACCGGCATCGTTCACCAGGTCAATCTCGAGCACCTGGCGCGCGTGGTCTTCGCCGAGGAACGCAACGGTGTGAAGCGCGCGTTCCCGGATACGCTGGTTGGCACCGACTCGCACACAACGATGGTAAACGGGCTGGGGGTGCTCGGCTGGGGCGTCGGCGGCATCGAGGCGGAAGCTGCGATGCTGGGTCAGGCGATAACGATGCTCATCCCGCAGGTGATCGGCTTCCGGCTCAGGGGCGCGCTGCCGCCGGGTGCGACCGCGACCGATCTAGTGCTCACGGTCACTGAGATGCTGCGCAAGAAGGGCGTCGTCGACAAGTTTGTCGAGTTCTTCGGCGACGGTCTCGCCGGCCTGCCGCTCGCCGATCGCGCCACGATCGCCAACATGTCGCCCGAGTTCGGCAGCACCTGCGCGATCTTCCCGATCGACGAAGAGACCTGCCGCTATCTGACGCTCACCGGCCGTAGCGAACAGCAGATCGCGCTGGTCCAAGCCTATGCCCGCGCGCAGGGGATGTGGCGCACGAACGGCATGCGCGAGGCCGAATACACCGACGTGCTCGAGCTCGATCTTGCGAGCGTCGAGCCGAGCCTCGCGGGACCCAAGCGACCGCAGGACCGGGTGCCGCTGCGGACGTCCAAGACGGCCTACCACGCGAGCCTCGCGAAAATGGTCGAGGAGCGCAACGCCAGGAACCCGCAGGCCACCGGTCGCTCGAAGGTTTCCTCGGGTGGCGCCGAGTTCCAGCTCGGCGATGGTGCGGTGCTGATCGCGGCGATCACGAGCTGTACCAACACCTCGAATCCCGCCGTACTCGTCGGCGCCGGGCTGCTGGCGCGCAAAGCGCGCGCGCTCGGCCTCCCGGCGCGCCCCTGGGTAAAGACCAGTCTCGCGCCCGGCTCGCGCGTCGTGACCGACTATCTGCGCAAGGCCGGGCTGCTCGCCGATCTCGAAGGGATCGGCTTCTACGTCGTGGGCTATGGCTGCACCACGTGCATCGGCAATTCCGGGCCGCTGCGTCCCGAGATCTCCGAGGCGGTGCGTGCGGGTGACATCATCGGAGTGTCGGTGCTCTCCGGGAACCGCAACTTCGAGGGTCGCGTCCATCCCGAGGTCCGGATGAATTACCTGGCCTCGCCGCCGCTGGTAGTGGCCTATTCGCTCGCGGGAACGATGGACATCGACCTGCAGAGCGAGCCGTTGGGTACGGGCGCCGACGGCAAGCCGGTCTTTCTCCGCGACGTCTGGCCGACGCCACAGGAGATCCAGCGCGCGATCGCGGACAGCGTCGACTCGGACATGTTCAGGCATGGCTATTCAAGCGTGTTCCAGGGAGACGAGCATTGGAACGGCATCAAGGTGCCGCAGGGTCAGATCTACCGCTGGGAGCCGGCGTCCACCTACGTGCGCAATCCGCCTTACTTCGACGGTATGAGCATGACCCCGGCCGCCGTTGCGGACATACGCGGCGCGCGCGTCCTGGCGCTGCTGGGTGATTCCGTCACCACCGATCACATCTCGCCCGCCGGCAACATCTCGAAGACCAGCCCGGCGGCGAAGTACCTGGTCGCGCAAGGCGTGCAGCCGGTCGACTTTAATTCCTATGGCGCGCGACGCGGCAATCACGAAGTAATGATGCGCGGCACATTCGCGAACATCCGCCTCCGCAACGGGCTCGCGCCCGGCACCGAGGGCGGCGTCACGGTGCACATACCGAGCGGCGAGCAGATGAGCATCTACGACGCGGCGATGCGCTACAAGGCCGATGGCACGCCGCTCGTCGTCCTCGCGGGCAAGGAGTACGGCACCGGCTCCTCGCGAGACTGGGCGGCGAAGGGCACGATGCTGCTCGGCGTCAGGGCTGTGATCGCGGAGAGCTACGAACGCATCCACCGCTCGAACCTGATCGGCATGGGTGTCTTGCCGTTGCAGTTCAGGGACGCCGAGTCGGCGCAGACGCTCGGGCTCACCGGCCGCGAGAGCTACGAGATCATCGGGCTCAATGGCGGCGCTGCGAAACAGGTGACGATCGTCGCGACACCAGCGACGGGGGCGCCGATCCGCTTCGAGGCCCGCGTGCGTATCGACACGCCCAAGGAGCGCGAGTACTTCCAGCACGGCGGCATCCTGCACTACGTAGTGCGGCAACTGGCGGGGGCGAGCAAGGCCGCGTGAAGGAGCATCCGATGGCCGCCAGACTCACGATCCTGTTGACCCTGGTTGCAACGACGGCGGTGGCGGCGGCGACCCTCGAAGGCCCGTCCTCCGCGGGCGTCGGCTCGACTGTCGATGTAAAGGTCGCCGGCAGTACCAACAAGCGGGACTTCGTCACTATCGTGGAAAAAGGCAGCCGCGAGGGGACCTACGGCGGCTACCAGTACGTCACGGCCGCGGCGCTCAAGCTCCAGGCGCCGGTAAAGCCGGGCGAGTACGAGATCCGGCTGCTCAGTGCCGACGCGCCCTACCCCACGCTTGCCAGCCGACCGATCCGCGTCGACGAGGTGAAGGCCACGCTCGAGGGGCCCGACCGGGTCGATGCGGGCGCGAAATTCCAGGTGAAATGGAGCGGCCCAGACAACCCGCGCGACTACGTCGCCATCGGCAACGCCGCACGGGCGTACATCACCTATGCCTACACGAATGCCGGTAACCCGGTTTCGCTCGTCGCTCCGGACCAGCCCGGCGAGTACGAGCTGCGCTACATCCTCGCCGAAGGGGACACCGTCATCCGCACGCGGCCGATCGTCATCGGCGGCGTCACGGCCACCGTCGCCGGACCGGCCACGGTCGCGGCGGGCAGCAAGTTCCAGGTCAAGTGGACGGGGCCGGACAATCCGCGTGATTTCGTCACGCTGGTCAAGGCAGGCACACCCGATCGACAGTACGGGCCGTATGCGTACACCTCGAAGGGCAGCCCACTTGAGCTCCGGGCGCCCGACACAGCAGGCGCGTACGAGATCCGTTATCTCACGGCGCAGAGTTACGCGACGCTCGGCAGCGCTCCCCTCGAGGTGACCGCGATCAGCGCGACCGTCAAAGGTCCCGCCGAGGCCGTTGCGGGCGGTACCTTCCCGGTGCAGTGGCAGGGGCCGGCCAACGTCAACGACTACGTGACCATCGTGGCGGTCGGCGCAAAGGAAGGCGTGAGCGGCAACTATCGATACACCGCGCAGGGTAACCCGGCACGGATCCTCGCTCCGCTGGCGCCGGGCGATTACGAGCTCCGCTATTCGACAGGACAGAGTCACACGACGCTCGCGCGTGCGCCGATCCGCATCACACCCGGCGCGCAGGAGCCGGGCTTTGTCGCGGTGACCGTGCAGCAGGCGACCGCTGGCAGCAACGCCGTCGAGATCATCCTCGATGCCTCGGGCAGTATGCTGCAGCGGATGGGCAAGCAACGGCGCATCGACGTCGCCAAGCAGACGCTGACACGCCTGACTGCGTCGAGGATTCCCGCCGGGACGCCGTTTGCGATGCGGGTGTTCGGGCGGGAGGTGGATTCCTGCCAGACCGATCTGGACATTGCGCTCGGGCCGCTCGACGCGGCCGCAGTTGGCGGGCGGATCGCGAAGCTCGAGGCCAAGAACAACGCACGCACGCCGATTGGTGCCTCGCTCGAGAAGGTGGCGGACGACCTGCGCAGTGCGAGCGGCGAACGCCTCGTCATCCTGCTCACCGACGGCGAGGAAACCTGCGGGGGCGACCCCGCGACGGCCATCGCAAAACTCCGCAAGGCCGACGTCGGTGTGCGGGTGAACATCGTGGGCTTTGCGATCGACGACGAAGGGCTCGCGGCGAGCTTCCGTCACTGGAGCGACGCGGGCGGCGGCCTGTATTTTGATGCGCGCGATGCAGCGGGGCTCGACAAGGCGATGAGTCAGGCGCTGCAGCCGGCCATCGAGCTGGTCGATGGCAAGGGTCAGGTCGTCGCGCAGGGACTCACCGGCGACGCGCCTCTCGAGGCCATGCCGGGCGCGTACACGGTAAGGCTCAAGTCGCAGACGGCCCGGTCGAGCCCGGTGACGGTGCGGGCGAAGGAAACGACCAGCGTCAGCCTCTGAAAATCGGCGCTGGCTCGATTTCGCGGCGATGCTGGAGCAGCGTCTGCACCGGCTGATCTACCCTGCGGCCATCCTCGGCTGCGTGCTCAGCTGGTGGCAGGTCAGGGCGGACGTTCGTGAGCCGCTGATCTATGCGACGGTCCTGCTGTTGCTGCTGGGATGGCGCGTGCATCGCGCACGTGCAGCAACGCGTGCGCCAGCACGGTCGCGAGGATGATCGCTACGCCCACGTAAAAGGCGGCATCGAGCTCGCGCTGCTCGCCGAGCAGCACGATCGCGAGCACGATCGCGTACACGGGCTCGAGGCTCAACGCGAGCTGGGCGCTGAACGCGCTCGTGTGCTTGAGCGCACCCAGCGAAAGCGTGAAGGGCACAAGTGTGCACCCGATCGCGAGCACGACGAGGAGCGCGGCATCGCGCGCGCCTGGCCGCGGCAGATCGAACCCGGCCTGCGGCAGCGCAGCGGCGAGCAGCGTCAGGAGCACCGTGCCCGCAGCGAGCTCGATTCCGGTCATTGCCAGTGGATCCGCGTGCTCCACGTATCGCTTGTTGAGCGAGCCGAAGATCGCCATGAGGAATGCCGACAGGATCCCGACCGCGATCCCGAGGTGCATCCCGGCCGGGGTGCCGCCGACGACGAGCGCGACCCCGGGGACCGCTGCGATACCGATCAGGAGCTCGCGAGCGTCGAAGGGTCGCTTCACTACCCAAGGCTCGACCAGCGCCATGAAGATCGGCCCGACGGCCATGCAGGTTGCTGCGACCGATGCGTTTGCGAGCTTGATGGCACCGTAGAACGCGAGCCAATGCAGCGCGACAACCATGCCGATCGCCACGAACATCAGCGTCGTGCGGGCAGGCAGCGCCCGCACGGCACGCCACACCCGCGGCAGCAGCGCGAGCACCGCAACCACGATCAGCATGCGCCACCAGACCAGCGCGAGCGCAGGCAGCGTGATCAGCTTGCCGAGGATGGCCGTGAAGCCCCACAGCACGACGCAGAAATGAACCTGTAGCAGCGCCTTGCTGGCCCGCGACATCGGCGATTCCGCGGTGCAGGCCGGCCGAGGTTAGTCGGGCCGCTTACCCGCTCTCAGGGCCTGCACTATCTCGAGTGCGGTCTGCTTGGCGGGCGGGAGCTCCGCATCGGACAGCCCCTTGGGAGTCACACGTTCGCCCCAGCGTACGAGATGCGCGCACCAGGTCAGCCCGGCACCGAACGCAGGCATGAGCAGCAGCGCGCCAGGTGGCACGCGGCCTTCCTCCAGCGCCTCGACCAGTGCCACGGGTACGGTCGCGGCCGACATGTTGCCGTACCTCTGTACGTTGACGAACACGCGATCCATACCGACGCCGGTGCGCTTTGCGACCGCCTCGATGATCCGGAGGTTTGCCTGGTGCGGGATCACGAGTGCGACGTCTTCCGGCCGCACCCCCTGCATCTCGAGGACGTCGTTACAGGCGCCGGCCATCCCGAGCACTGCGCGCTTGAAGATCTCCTGGCCCTCGAATACCCACTGGGTATCGCCATACACGCGACCCGTGTGCGCATAGCGCGCGCCCATGCCTTCGATCACCAGTGTGTCCCGCGCGTCGCTGTCGCAACCAAGCCTTTCGGCGAGCAAACCCTCCGCCGACTCGGTTGCTTCGATCACGACCGCAGCGCAACCGTCTCCGAAGAGCACCGAGACGCCGCGGTTCTCCCATTCCATGAACGCGCTGATCAGCTCGCCACCCAGCACCAGCGCATTGCGCACCACTCCGGTCCGAACCATCGCGTTTGCCGAGCTCAGGGAGTATAGAAAGCTCGTGCAGGCGGTATTGACGTCCATGGCGCCGGCACGGCGCGCACCGAGGCGCACCTGCAGCCCTGAAGCCTGGTTCGGAACGAGGTCATCGACGCTGCAGCTCCCCATCACGATCAGCTCGACGGCGGCGGGATCCAGCCCGGCCGCGGCAAGCGCCCGCATCGAGGAAACATAGGCGAGGTCGCCGAGCGGCACGTGCGAAATACGCCGCTCCTTGATCCCGGTCCTGCTCGTAATCCACTCGTCGCTGGTGTCGAGAAAGGTCGCGAGGTCGGCGTTGCTCAGAACCGCCGGCGGCAGGCACTTGCCCCAACCCGTGATCGCCGCGTACGTCACCGCTAAGGCTCCCGCTCGTTCGTCGAAGCCGCCACTCTACCAGCACGGGACAGCCCTGCCCGCGATCGGCACTCGGGCCCGGGCTCGGGGCGGCCTACGGACGGAAACGCTACAATGCGGCTTTCCTGCACGATGCCGCAGGTCGAGGGACAAAACGATGAACAAGGCAAATCATGTTCTGAAGGCGGCACTGGCCGCTGCCGGTCTGATCGGTGCGGTTACGATATCCGCGCTCCCCGTCGTCGCGGTTGCTCAGGACGCGAAGCCCCCCAAGCTGAATTCCAAGGTGCAGAAGCCGTTGGCGGCTGCGCAGGAGGCCATCCAGGCCAAGGATTGGGCCAAGGCAATGGAAGGGATCGAAGCCGCGCGCGCGGTCGAGGGTAAGGGCCCCTACGACGAATTCATGATCGCCGAGCTCAGCGGATTCGTGCAGCTGAATCAGAAAGACTACGCCGGAGCGGCCTCGAGCTTCGAGACGACGGTCAAGTCGGGCTTTTTGCCGGCCGCAGATCTCCCGCAGCGCAACAAGGTGCTCTCGCAGCTCTATTTTCAGACCGAGAACTACCCGAAGGCGATCGAGTACGGCAATCAGTATCTCGCGAGCTCCCCGAACGACCAGACGATCGGCGACCTCGTCGCACGCGGATATTTCCTGCAGAAGGACTACGCCAACGCACGCAGTACCGCGAAGAAAGTGGCCGATGCATCCGCGAAGCCGACCGAGCAGATCCTGCAGGTGATGCTGGCGAGCAATCTGGAGCTCGATGATCGCCCCGGGATCTTCGCCACGCTCGAGCTCCTCGTGAAGCATTACCCGCAGCCGAAGTACTGGAACGACCTGCTCAACAACCAGCTCTTCGCCAGCAAGAGCGACCGCGAGCTGCGCAGTCTCTATCGCCTCATGGAAGATACCAAGGTCCTCGACAAGTCCGAGGAATACACCGAAATGGCGACCGCGCTCGTTGCGGGCGGTTTCCCGAGCGAAGCCAAGCGCGTGCTGGAGACCGCAATGTCGCAGGGCGTGCTGGAGGGGGACGACAAGACGCGTGCACAACAGGAACTGGAGCGTGCCCGCTCGGGCGCCGAGTCGGATCGCAAGGAGCTTGCCGGCGCGGACGCGGCGCTCGCGGCAGCCAAGACCGGCAACGACATGGTGTCGCTCGGCAAGCTCTACTTCAGCACCGGCGCGTATGCCAAGTCGGCGGATGCCATCCAGAAGGGCCTGGCTAAGGGTGGTGTCAGCGACGTCGACGACGCAAACACCCTGCTGGGCATCGCGCTCGCGCGCGCGGCCAAGCCGGCGGAGGCGGTAGCGGCCTTCCAGGCGATCAAGGACCCGCGGCTGGCCGAACTCGGGCGGCTGTGGCAGATCGCCGTTCAGCCACCCGCCGCGGAGGCCGCCGCACCGGCTGCAACGACCGGAGGCTGACTTCGGGGGGTGGTGAGCGCCGGGCTGGGCGTCAGCTCGCGTGCAGCGCCCAGACGCGCGCGATCTCCGCCAGCTTGGGGTCCTTCACTTGCGTGAAGGCCTTGTTGGCGTCGCTGTTGCGGTTGGTGCGCGTGAGCGCGATCCCGAGCAGCATGTTGGCGTCGTCCGCGTTGCTGACGCCGCCCTTGGCCAGTGCCTTGCGCAGCGCCTCGACCGCCTTCGGGTAGTTGCCCTGGCCGAAGTACAGCCGCCCGGCCTGATACATGTCATCGCCTGAGGTCCCGGCGGCGACCGACTTGGCGGCCGCAGCCGTGGCGGCGGATTGCTTTGCGAGCTCCTTCTCGGCGGAAGCCAGTGTCCGCTGGACCCGGTTCTCCTCCTCGGGCGTGAATGCCTTGGCCGCGACGCCCGCTTCGATGACGCGCCGGCCTTCTGCGGGAAACCCCTCGACGATCAAGGCCTCCGCCATGTCGAAATAATCGCTGCTCTTCTCGAGCGCCCCGACATCCTGCGAGAGCCGGTAAAGCGCGAGTTTCTCATCGTCGCTCTTCGCCTGGTTGAAATAGGTCTGGAGCAGGCTCTTCCAGGTCTCCGGCGTCGGGTAATACTTGAGCAGCTGCTCGAGCGCCTTGGCGGTGCCCGCCTTGTCACCAAGCTCGTAGTTGCTGCGCAGTATGAGCTGCAGGATGTCCTCGCTCGGCTGCCCGCCGCCGGCGAGCTTCTGGGCGGCCGCAATCGCGCCCTTGTAGTTCTTCTGCTGGTAGTAGCCCTGCGCGACCATCATCTGCATCTCGCGGTCGCCCGGGACGGCCTTCAGGTAGTCGTTCGCGACCTGGATCGCCTTGCCGTAGTTGTTGGCGCGGAAGTAGAGCTGAGCGAGCGTCTTCGAGCGCTGCGTGCGCTCGCCCGCAGGCATCTGACCGGACGCCATCTGCTGCTCGAGCAGCTTCGCCGCGTCCGCGTTGCGCCCCTGCTGCAGATATACGTACAACTGGAGCTCGTTGATCTTGTAGTCCTCGAACGCCGAGCGCGGCTGCACCGACTGCGCCTGCCGGATCGCCTTGGTGGCCGTGTCCCACTGCTTTCTGCCGATGGCAGCCTGCGCCTCCTTGAGGTGCTTGCCGACGGCCTGGCTGACCGTCTGCTGCGCGACCGCGGCTGCGGGCAGCATTGCGGCGGCCGCCATCGTTAACGCCGCTCCGCGCAGCGCCGCACCCAGTACGAAACTCGCTTTACTCATCGTTATCCTCGTCGGCGCTGGCCGACCCGGCCGGTTACATGAATTCTTCTGCGCCGATCAGTCCGATCTTGGTCAACTTGTTGCGTTGCGCGGCCGCCAGGACGCGCGCCACGACGTCATAGTTCGCACGCTTGTTCGGCCGGATGTGCAGCTCAGGCTGCGGATCCAGCGCTGCCTCGCGGCGGAAGTAGCCTTCGAGCGCCTCGACGCTCGGGATCTCGGTCCCGTTCCAGGTGATCGTCCCGTCGAACAGGATCTCGAGATTTATGATGACCGGTGGAGTCGGCGGTTCCAGCTGGTTCGGGTCCGGCCGCGGCATGTCGAGCTTCACCGCGTGCGTCATCACGGGGATCGTGATGATGAACATGACCAGCAGCACAAGCAGGACGTCGATGAGCGGCGTCATGTTGATGTCCATCATCGGCTCATCCGCGCCGCCGCCAGTGCTCATTCCCATCCGTATGACTCCTCTAGGAGATAGATGCGCCAGGCCGCCCTAAGTTCAGCGCATGCCCCGGTCGGGCTCGGTGATGAACCCCACCTTCCCGATGCCGGATCTCTGGCAGAGCACCATGACCCGGCCGACGTGCTCGTACTTGGTCATCCGGTCGCCCCGCACGTGGATTTCGGGCTGCGGAACCTGCACGGCGACGGATTTCAGGCGCTCGAGCAGCGCCTCCTGGGTTGGCACCAGCGCCGTGTTCCAGTAGACGTTGCCGTCCTTGTCGACCGCGATGTTGATGTTCTCGGGCTTGGTCACCGTCGCCTGGTTGGCTGCCTTCGGCAGCTCCACCTTCACGGACTGCGTGATCACCGGGATCGTGATGATGAATATGATCAGCAATACCAGCATCACGTCGACCAGCGGCGTGACGTTGATTTCCGACATCGCCCGCTCTTCTTCGTCGACGCCCGTGCTGACTGAGATTGCCATCTGGATCGCCTCCGTGAAATTCCCGGCGCGCGCCTATTTGCGCGCGCCCGCGATCACCTTCGCGCCGGTGCCTTCGACACGCGAGCCGCTGACGATCACCTGCTCCAGGTCGTTCGCGAACAGCTTGACGCGCTCCATGATCGTCTTGTTGCGGCCGAGCAGATAGTTGTAGCCGAGCACCGCCGGCACCGCGACCGCGAGGCCGATCGCCGTCATGATCAGCGCCTCGCCGACCGGGCCCGCGACCTTGTCGATGCTCGCCTGGCCGGCGATTCCGATATTGACCAGTGCGTGATAGATGCCCCACACCGTACCGAACAGCCCGATGAACGGGGCGGTCGAGCCGGTCGTCGCGAGGAACGGGAGCTGCGTGCTGAGCGCGTTGCCAATCCGGCCCACTGCGCGGGCCATCACGTTGTCGATCCACTCGTGCAGGGGCACCTGCTGCGTAAGCCGCTCGTCATGGTGCTCGGCGGCGTCGATCGCCTCGGAGGCGATACCCTTGAAGACGTTGCCCTTCCCGGTGAGCTTGGCGTTACCGGCCTTGATGTTCTCGGCCTGCCAGAAGGCCTTCTCGACCTCACGCGCCTGGCGCAGCAGCCGCCGCTGCTCCCACCACTTGGTGAAGATGATGAACCACGAATACGCGGACATCAGCGCCAGCAGGATCAGGGTGCCCTTCGCAACGAAGTCTCCCTGCGCCCACAGCGCGCCCAGTCCGTACGGGTTTTCGACAGAAACAGTATCGGGGCCCATGGTGTCTTCCTCTGAACGATTCGTTGTCTGTAGTTATGGCCACGCCGTCGCAGCCGCCGGATTGGGTCAATCGGTCAAGCGGAACGTGACGGCAAAAATGTGCCACATCGGAACCGGCTTGCCGTCTTCCTTGCCCGGCACGAAACGCCAGTTGCGCTGCACTTCCTTGACGGCGGCTTCGTCGAGCTTCGGGAAGCCACTCGACTTCGCGACCTTGATCTCGCCCGCCCGGCCGTTCTCGAGCACGTAGACCTGCAAATTGACCGTGCCCTCTTCACCTGCGCGTCGCGAGGCCGGCGGATATTCGGGTTGCGTGATGCGCGCACCCTTGCCCTGCGTCGACGGTGGTGTCTTGACCCCGCCTGAGGGTGCCGGCTTGGGCGGCGCCGCAACTGTCGGTCGTTCACTGGTCGTCGTAATGGCGGTCGTCGGTCCGGTGGTCACCGGCGCTGCTATCTGGAAGTCGGGCGGGGGCACGAACGGCGGTGGCGGCGCGTAATCTGGGGGCGGTGGCGGCGGCGGTTCCTCGTCCTTGATCTCTTCGTCGACGATTTCCGTTTCAACCGGCGGCGCTACGAACTCGACAATGGCCTTGCCGAGCCCGGAATTGAGCACCCAGATGAACATCGCATGGATCGCCACGACCAGGACGAACGCGAGAGTGCGTTTCTGGTTTTTGGCCGGATCGTCGAAGGCATAGCTGTGAACGGAGTGCTCC
>Ga0207648_10000589_pt1 | contig 40773 bp, 39 predicted proteins | sample KBSMisM32_FD_184310 | JGI IMG/M metagenome (GOLD analysis project Ga0207648, IMG submission 184310) | Miscanthus rhizosphere microbial communities from Kellogg Biological Station, Michigan, USA - KBS Miscanthus M3-2 (SPAdes) (version 2) | ecosystem: Host-associated > Plants > Roots >... | reverse complement strand
CTGGCATGTCAGTTTCTCTCAGTCCCGCCGGGCCGACCCAAGGGACTGATGCTCCCCCTCCGGGGGCAGCGAGCGAAGCGAGCGTGGGGGGTCGTTTCTCTCAGTCCCGCCGGGCCGACCCAAGGGACTGATGCTCCCCCCCCGGGGGCAGCGAGCGAAGCGAGCGTGGGGGTCGTTCATCAGTCGCGCGCTTCCGGCGCGCCCTCGCCGGACTGGATCAGCGCGTAGCGCGTGGCGATGGGACCCAGCACGCTCAGGATGGCGATGCCGGAGGCGATCACGCCGGCGAGATGCGCGCCGAACTCGGGCGAGATGTCGAAGATGGGCTGCGTGAGGCCGATCGTGAGGCCCGCCATCGGCGTGAGCGTGAGCGACAGCGTGGCCGCCTGCCGCGCGGAAATGTGCGCGGGGCGCGCGAGGACGAACAGCGCGAACGCCTTGCCGACGAGCCGCACGAGCACGAACGCGAGGCCGAGCCACGCGATGGCGCCGAACTGCTCGGGACGCAGCGTGGCGCCCGTCAGCACGAACAGCACGACGAAGAAGAGGCGCGCCGCGTGGCCGAAGCGGATGTCGATCAGCCGGCGGTCGGGGTCGAGGTTGCGGGCGCAGACGCCGAACACCAGCAGCGCCAGCAGCACGGACAGGCGACCCACCTGCGCCACGCCCACGGTGAGCACGATCATGCCGACCACCAGGATGAACTGCGACGCCTCGGCCTTGCCGATGAAGCGGGCGATCGCGCGGGCGACGCGGAACGCCACGTAGCCCAGCAGGAACGAGCCCGCGACGAGCCACAGCGCGCGGGCGATGGGATTCCACGGCGTGCCGGACACGCGCGCCTCGACGAACGGCAGCAGCAGCGCGATGCCGAGCATCGCGACGATGTTGTTGAGCGCCACGTGCCACAGCGAGCGGCGCGTCGCCGGGCCCTCGGCCTTGAGCTCGGCCGCGACCAGCAGCACCACCGCGGGCGCGGTGGCCACGCCGATCGTGGCGGCCACCGCGGCCTCCAGCCGCGGCACGTCGAAGAATGAGAGCAGCGCGAACATCGCCAGGAACGACAGCGCGCTCTCCGCGAGCCCCATCGGCAGCAGCCAGCGATCGTGGCGCGCCCATTCGAGGTCGAGGCGGCGGCCGAGCTCGAACACGATGAGCCCGAGCGAGATGTCGGCGAAGATGCGCGTCTCCTCGAGCGCGCTCTCGGTGAGCCACCCGAGGACGCCGGGTCCCAGCAGGAATCCCGTAAGGATGTAACCGGTGATCGCGGGCAGCACGCGCGTGGTGGCGGCGAGCCGGCCGCCGATGAGCCCGGCCAGCAGCAGCAGCCCGAACAGCGCGAAGCTGTTGGCGGCGGGAGGCCAGGCAGGGAGGAAGTCCGCGTTCATCGTGAGAGGGCCGGCGCCGCTCGCATCGAGCGATGCGCCGCACCGGTCCGCGGATTATTCCATGCGCAGGGCGCGCGGACCTACGTCAATCGAGATTAGGACGCCGCGGCGCGACGGCGCAAGCACCGCCGAGGGGGCGGTCAGGGCAGGATCTTCTCGCCTTCGGGGCCGCTCTTGCGCTTCTCCGGCTTGACGAGGTCCTCGCGCGAGACGCCGAGCCACATCACCAGCGAGGCCATCACGAGCGCCGACGAGTAGATGCCGAAGCAGATGCCGATGGCGAGCGCCAGCGCGAAATGATGCAGCGTCTCGCCGCCGAAGAAGAATATCGACAGCACCATCAGCAGCGTGCAGCCGTGGGTGATGATCGTGCGCGACATGGTGCTGGTGATCGCGTTGTCGATCACGTGCACGACGGTGGCCTTGCGCATCTTGCGGAAGTTCTCGCGGATCCGGTCGGCGATCACCACCGACTCGTTGACCGAGTAGCCGAGGACGGCCAGCACGGCGGCCAGCACCGGCAGCGAGAATTCCCACTGGAAGAACGCGAAGAAGCCCAGGATGATCACGACGTCGTGCAGGTTGGCCACGATCGCGGCGACGGCGAAGCGCCACTCGAACCGCAGGGCCAGGTACGCGACGATGCCGAGCGAGACGAGCAGCAGCGCGAGGGCGCCGTTCTCGTACAGCTCCTTGCCGACCTGCGGCCCCACGAACTCGACGCGCTTCTGCGTGGCGGTCGGGTCGTCGGCCTTGAGCGCCGCCATTACGCGGTCGGAGAGCTGCGCCGTCGACAGGCCTTCCTTCAGCGGCAGGCGGATCAGCGCGGTGTCCGACGCGCCGAAGCTCTGCGCCGAATACTCGCCGAGCGAGAGCTTGTCGACCGCCGTGCGGAGCCGCGTGAAATCGACCGCGTGCGCGTACTCGACCTCGATCACCGTGCCGCCGCGGAAATCGACGCCGAGGTTCAGCCCGCGCGTGGCGAGGAACAGGACGGCGGCGAGGAACGTGACCAGCGACACGACGTTGAAGATCAGCGCGTGCCGCATGAACGGGATGTCGCGCTGGAAGCGGAAGAATTCCATGATGGCTCTCGGTGCGGTTTGGCGGCGCGAAGGCCGTCAGGTCTTCGCCGGCTTGGCCATGGCGCCCGCGGAGGGACGCCACACCTGCCCGATGGAGATGCGGTCGAGCTTCTTGCGGCCGCCGTAGACGAGCGCGACGATGCCGCGCGACACGAACACCGCCGAGAACATCGACGTGAGGATGCCGAGGCAGTGGACGACCGCGAAGCCGCGCACGGGACCCGAGCCGAACGCGAGCAGCGCGATGCCGGCGATCAGCGTGGTGACGTTCGAGTCGAGGATCGTGCCCCATGCGCGCTCGTAGCCCGCCTGGATCGCCGCGTGCGGCGTCGCGCCCCATCGCAGCTCCTCGCGGATCCGCTCGTTGATCAGCACGTTGGCGTCGATCGCCATGCCGAGCGTGAGCGCGATGGCCGCCATGCCGGGCAAGGTGAGCGTCGCCTGCAGCAGCGACAGGATCGCGACCAGCAGCAGCAGGTTGATGCAGAGCGCGATCGTCGAGATCACGCCCATCAGCAGGTAGTAGACGCAGATGAAGACCGACAGCACGCAGAACCCGTAGAGCACCGAGTCGAAGCCCTTCTGGATGTTCTCCTTGCCGAGCGAGGGGCCGACCGTGCGCTCCTCGACGATCTCCATCGGCGCCGCCAGCGCGCCGGCGCGCATCAGGAGCGCGATGTCGTTCGCCTCGCGGGTCGACATCCGGCCGCTGATCTGGACGCGGCCGCCGCCGATCTCCTCGCGGATCACCGGCGCCGTGATCACCTCGGCCTTGCCCTTCTCGGTCAGGACGATCGCCATTCGCTTGCCGACGTTGTCCCGCGTCACTTCCTTGAAGATGCGCGCGCCGGTGCCGTCGAGGTTCACATGGACGGCGGGCTCGTTGCTGCGGCTGTCGAAACCGGACTGCGCGTCATTGATGCGGTCGCCGGTGAGCACCACCTGGCGGCGCACCAGCAGCGGCGTGGCGTCGCGGTCCTGCATCAGGTCGTTGCCGAGCGGCAACGTGCCGCCGCGCGCGGCGTCGAGTGCCCCGGCGTCGTCGTTGACCATGCGGATCTCGAGCGTGGCCACGCGGCCGATGATGTCCTTGGCGCGGGCCGTGTCCTGCACGCCGGGCAGCTGCACGACCACGCGGTCGACGCCCTGCTGCTGGATGATCGGCTCGGCGACGCCGAGCTCGTTCACCCGGTTGCGCAGGATCGTGATGTTCTGCTGGACGGCGCCGTCCTGGATGCGCTTCTGCGCCTCGGGCTTCAGTCCGGCGATCAGCCGGAGCTCGCCGCCGGTCCCGTCCTGCTCGCGCACGGCGAGGTCCGGAAAGGCCTTCTCGATCTCGATCCGCGCCTTCACGCGCTCGGATTCATTCGTGAACCGCAGCACGACGTTCGACTGCTCGCGCCCCACGCCGCCGTAGACGATCTTCTTCTCGCGCATCAGCGAGCGGATGTCGGTGGTGTACCGGTCGGCCGCCTTGTCGAGCGCGCCCTTCATGTCCACCTGCAGCAGGAAGTGCACGCCGCCGCGAAGGTCGAGGCCGAGGTACATCGGCAGCGCGCCGATCGACGCCAGCCATTGCGGCGACGACGACAGCAGGTTCAGGGCGACGATGTAGTTGTCGCCGAGCTTCGACTGCAGGACGTCCTTGGCCTTGATCTGCGTGTCGAAATCGGCGAAGCGGACCTTCACGCCGGTGGGATCGAGCGCGTCGCCCTTGTAGGCGATGTTGGCGCTCTTCAGCGCGTCCTCGACGGTCGCGAGGAGCGCGCTGTCGATCTTCACGCTGGTCTTCGACGACGACACCTGCACGGCGGGCACCTCGGGGAAGAGGTTCGGCACCGCGTAGAGGAGGCCGACGACGAGCGCCAGCGCGATGACAACGTATTTCCAGAGGGGATAGCGATTCATGGGGGCGTGGGACGGCGCGGCGGCGCGGGCGGCGGCCCGCCCTGCGCGGCCGGCGGGATCAGATGCTCTTGATCGTGCCCTTCGGCAGCAGCTGCGAGATCGCCCCGCGCTGCACCGTCAGCTCGACATTGGGAGCGATTTCGACCGACGCGTACTGGTCGGTCAGCTTGGTGATCTTGCCGACGATGCCGCCGGCGGTGACGACTTCGTTGCCCTTCTCGAGCGAGTCCAGCATCGCGCGGGCTTCCTTCGCCTTCTTCTGCTGCGGGCGGATCAGCAGGAAATAGAACACGACGAAGATCGCGACCATCGGCAGGAACGTCAGCAGCGTGTCGGTCTGGGACGCCGCACCGGCGGCCTGCGCGTAGGCGTTTGAAATCAGCACGTGTTTCCTCCAGTAGCGTGTGGGTGTCCGGGAGCGGCGCTTCGCGGCTCGGGCGGACGTCCGCTCCGGGCGGCCGCTCGGGGCCGCCGTGGCACCGTGTCTCGGGTGCCGGATGCGTGGATTGCAACAAAGCCCCCCATTTTACCATGCGGCATCGGCGATCCGACGGCCCCGGGGAGCCCCCGTGGCACGCGCTAGACGCCGCGGGCGCGATCGCAGACGAATTCGGCGACGAACGCCGGCAGGCGGTCCGCGGCGATGGCTTCGCGCAGCGCCGCCATCAGCGTCAGGTAGTAATGGAGGTTGTGGATCGTGGCGAGGCGCGCGCCCAGGATCTCGTTCGCCCGGTGCAGATGGTGGAGGTAGCCGCGGGTGAATTCGCGGCACGCGTAGCAGCCGCAGCCTTCCTCGACGGGCCCCGTGTCCTCGCGATGGCGCGCGTTGTGGATCTTGAGGTCGCCGAAGCGGGTGAACAGCCAGCCGTTCCGCGCGTTGCGCGTCGGCAGCACGCAGTCGAACATGTCCACGCCCGCGGCGACGCCGTCGACCAGGTCCTCCGGCGTGCCGACGCCCATCAGGTAGCGCGGCTTGTCGGCCGGCAGGCGCGGCGCCGTGTGGCGCAGCACGCGCAGCATGTCCTCCTTCGGCTCGCCGACGGACAGCCCGCCGATCGCATAACCATCGAAGCCGATGTCGGCGAGGCCCCCGAGCGAGGCGTCGCGCAGGTCCTCGTGCATGCCGCCCTGGACGATGCCGAACAGCGCGTTGGGGTTGCCGGCGTGCGCGGCGCGGGAGCGCGCGGCCCAGCGCAGCGACAGCGCCATCGACGCCGCGGCCTCGTCGCGCGTCGCCGGGTGCGGCGTGCACTCGTCGAAGACCATGACGACGTCCGAGCCCAGCGTGCGCTGGATCTCCATCGACAGCTCGGGGGTCAGGAACAGCTTGTCGCCGTTGATCGGCGACGCGAACGCGACGCCATCCTCCTGCACCTTGCGGAGCGCTCCGAGGCTCCATACCTGGAAGCCCCCCGAATCGGTGAGCAGCGGCCGTCGCCAGCCCATGAAGCGATGGAGGCCGCCGTGCGCGGCGATCACCTGCATGCCGGGCCGCAGCCACAGATGGAACGTGTTGCCGAGCACGATCTGCGCGCCGAGCCCTTCGAGCTCGTCCGGCGCCATGGCCTTGACGGTGCCGTAAGTGCCCACCGGCATGAACACCGGCGTGTCGACGGTGCCATGCGCGAGCTCGAGGCGGCCGCGCCGCGCCGCCCCCGCGGTGGCGAGGACCGTGAACCGCATGGCTTGGAAGCGCCTGGGCGCCGGTCAGCGGCGGCGCGCGCGGAGGGCGCCGCCGGCCAGCGCCGCCAGCAGCAGCGCGGTGAGCGCCAGAACGGGGCCGGACTGCGTGGGCACCGGCGTGACGCCGAGGCCCGGGACTGCGCCCGCGCTCGACGTGCAGTGGTCGGCGCCGAAGTCGAAGGCGTTTTGCCACAGGCGGTAGAAGTCGCCGCCGAAGTCGGTGCCGAACGCGCCGATGGACGGGTAGTTCGGGGCGATCGCGACGTGGATCACGCAGGCCGCGCCGGTGACCCGGTAGGCGACCACGGGATCCGGCCGCCCGCGGGCGTTCGGCGTGGCCCAGTTGGCGACGACGACCGTGCCGAGCTTGGCGTCGTTGCCACCGCCGAAGCGGGTCGAGAACAGCGTGCTGACGCCGCTGGTGAGCGGATGCACGACGATCGACGCGGGGTCGAGCGCCCGCGGCGCATAGGGCGTGCCGACGCCGTCGGTGGTGTTCGGGTCGAGGGTTTCGAGCGTGCCCCAGCCGTGCGGCGTGTTGGTCGGCGAGCCGTCGCTGCGGTCCTGGTCGTAGAACGTGCCGACCACCACCGTGCGACCCGTGCTGGCGAAGCTCGCCGCGACCGTGCCCACGACGTTGGAGTTGGCGAACGTGCCGTCCTCGAACACCAGCAGCACGTCGAAGTTCGTGGTGAGGCTCATCAGCGTGGGAACCGTCGTCCGGAGGTCGATCGGCGTGAACGTGTGGCCCGACAGCTGGGTGCTGAAGTTGGCGGCCGTCTCGGCGACGAAATTGTTCGACAGCACGCCCACGCGAACGGCCCACGCGGCGCCGGGCATGCCGAGGCCGAGCGTTGCGATGAGCACTGCGGCGGCGGTGGCCGCGGCATGACGGAAGCGGTGTGTTTGCATGGAATTGCGGGTTTCGTCGCGCAACTGGCAGTGACGACGATTTCCGCAAACAAATTCAGTTGCGCCAAGAGTAGCGGATTGCGTCGCTTATGCCAAGCGATGGCAGGGCCCGCAGGCTGGTTTTGGGCAACAAACGTTGCGGTTTTGCTCGGCGAGGCCAAAAGTGTCGCCAGACGGCGACAGAGTCAACGCCGCTGCACGTCTATTGGGCGCCGGGAGCGCCGTCGGCCGGCGGCGCGCGTTCCAGGAGCATCGCGTCGCCGTAGCTGAAAAAGCGGTATCGCGCGGCGATCGCATGGGCGTAGGCGGCCCGGATCGGCGCCATTCCCGCGAACGCCGACACCAGCATGAGGAGCGTCGAGCGCGGCAGGTGGAAGTTGGTCAGCAGGCGGTCGACGACCCGAAACCGGTATCCCGGCGTGACGAAAAGGGCCGTTTCGCGCTGCCCGGCGGCGACGCGGCCCGCCGCCGTCGCCGCCGATTCCAGCGCTCGCAGCGTTGTCGTCCCCACTGCCAGAACCCGGCCGCCGCGCGCGCCGGTCGCCGCGACGGCCGCCGCGGTGGCCTCCGGCACCGCGTAGCGCTCAGCGTGCATCCGGTGCCGGGAGAGGTCATCGACGTCCACCGGCTGGAACGTCCCGGCGCCGACGTGCAGCGTGACGTAGGCGAGCTCGGCGCCGCGAGCCTCGAGCGCCGCCATCGTCGCCGCGTCGAAGTGGAGGCCGGCGGTGGGTGCGGCCACGGCCCCCGGCGCCCGCGCGTACACCGTCTGGTAACGGACGCGGTCGACGGCCTCGGCCTGCCGCACGATGTACGGCGGCAGCGGTACGGCGCCGTGCTCCGCGAGCCAGTCGGCCAGCGGCACGTCGAGCGCGAAGCGCAGCAGGAAGAGGCGATCGGCGCGCGCCTCCACCGTGGCTTGCGCGCCCGCTGCGAACGTCAGCACGGCGCCCGGTTTCGGCATGTGGCTCGCGCGAAGCTGCGCCCACGCGCGATCCTGTCCTTCGAGGCGCTCGACGAGTCCCTCGATGCGGCCCCCCGTCGCCTTCGTGCCGAGGATGCGGGCGTTCAGGACCCGCGTGTCGTTGAAGACGACGAGATCCCCGGGCGACACCAGACCCGGCAGGTCGACGAAGCGGAGGTCCTCGAGCCGCGCGCCGTCGACGTGCAGAAGGCGGCTCGCCGTCCGCTCGGACGGCGGCGCCTGCGCGATCAGCTCCGGCGGCAGCGCGTAGTCGAAGTCGGCGAGGCGCAGCGGCGGCGGGTCGGTGATGGGGCGCGTCACGGGGCGGGAGGTCTGTACCGGCAGGTTGGGACGGCGATGCAGTAGGCGAGCGCAGGACAACGCGGCGGGCGATTCGCTTACAGCGGCGCCGGCGGCCGCCGTGGTTCACTTGGCACGACGCAACCACGGACGCCCGCATGTCCTCACGCCGATCCGTCCCGCCCGCCCTTCGTGCGGCGGCTACTGCCGCCGGCGTCATCGCCGCCGCGTATTTTGCCGCGTATGTTGCCATCCGGCCGCTGCCCGCGGCGGCGCAACCCGCCGGTGGCGATCCTCTGGCCGCGTTCGAAGTGTTGCGCAGCGTGCTCCAGCACCCGCGTTGCCAGAACTGCCACATCCCCGGCGACGCCCCGCTGCAATACGACGAAGGCCTCCGCCACGCGCAATACGTGATGCGCGGCCCGACGGGCCACGGCGCCGTCGCGATGGAATGCAGCACCTGTCACCGCGACGCCAACGCGCCGGCGTCCTACGGCGACCGGTCGCCGCCAGGCGCGCCGGACTGGCATCTGCCGCCGCCCCAGACGAAGATGGTGTTCATCGGCCTTAGCCCGCGGCAGTTGTGCGAGACGGTGAAGGACCGCCAGGCCACCGGCGGCAAGGACCTGCAGGCGATGCTCGCGCACGTGCGGGACGACAAGCTCGTCGCCTGGGGGTGGGAGCCGGGTGGCACGCGCGCGCGGCCGCCCGTGTCGCGCGCCGATACGGTGGCCGCGATGAAGGCGTGGATCGACGCCGGCGCGCCCTGTCCCGCCGCGTAGGATCGACGCCGGCGCTGGTTCGCGTCGTAGTCCGATACCCGCCCCGATCCTGTACGCGCACAGTTCGATCAGCCCCGGCGGGCTCCTGCAGGAGGTCGCTGGGGCGAGGGCGACGAGAGCACACTAACTCTCGTCGCCCGTTTGCATCATTCGCTTTGCTGAAGCTGCCGGACGGTGGCGCGCGCGTGGTGCCGGGAGAGGGAGTCGAACCCTCACGGTGTTGCCACCGGCGGATTTTGAGTCCGCTGCGTCTGCCATTCCGCCACCCCGGCCTGGGGTGAGTGGGGCATCGATTGCCCCGCCTCTGCGAGGACGGCATTATCGGGGCGATGGACACTGTCCGCAACGTGCTGTTCGTCATGTGCGACCAGCTCCGGCGCGATCACCTGTCGTGCTACGGCGGCCGCGTGCACACGCCGCACCTCGACGCGCTCGCCGCGAGGGGCGTGCGGTTCGACCATGCGTACGTGCAGGCGGGCGTGTGCGGGCCGTCGCGGATGTCCTATTACACGGGGCGCTACGTCGGCTCGCACGGCGCGACGTGGAACCGCGTCCCGCTCTCGGCGTCGGAGCACACGCTCGGCGACTACCTGCGGGCCGCGGGGCGGTGCGCGACCCTCGCGGGCAAGACGCACGTGATGCCGGACGACGAGGCGCTGGCGCGGTTCGGCATCGACGACGTCTCGGCGCGCGGCGCGCTGCTCCGCGAAGGCGGCTTCGTGGCCATCGACCGCTACGACGGCCATCTGCCGCCGGGTCCGGAATCGGGCTACGCGGACTATCTCCGGCGCCATGGATATGCCGGCGCGGATCCGTGGAACGACCACGTCGTCTCGATGCAGGACGGCGACACCATCGTGTCGGGGTGGCAGATGCGCAACGTGCACCTGCCGGCGCGGGTGCGCGACGAGCATTCCGAGTCCGCGTACATGAGCGATCTCGCGATCGACTGGATCCGCGGACAGGGCGAGACGCCCTGGGTCCTGCACCTCTCGTACGTGAAGCCGCACTGGCCGTACGTGGCGCCTGCGCCATGGCATGCGCGGTACCGGGGCGCGGACCCGGGCCCCATCCTGCGCGGCCCGCAGGACGGCACGCTCGACGAGCATCCGGTGGTGCACGCATACCGGACGCACGACGAGTGCGTGAGCTTCGGGCAGGCCGACGTGGCGCGCCATGTGCGGCCGGCGTACATGGGACTGTGCGCGCAGCTCGACCATCACTTCGGCCGCGTGCTGGGCGCGCTCGAGGCGGCGGGACGCATGCGCGACACGCTGATCGTGTTCACCACCGACCACGGCGAGTTCATGGGCGATCGCGGCCTCGGCGAGAAGGAGCTCTTCTACGACGAGATCCTGCGCGTGCCCTTCATCGTCTACGACCCGTCGCCGCGCGCTGACGCCACGCGCGGCGCCGTCGAGTCGCGCTTCGTGGAGTCAGTGGACGTGGTGCCGACCATCCTCGACGCGCTGGGACTGCCCGCGCCGTCGCACCGGCTCGAGGGCCGCTCGCTGCTGCCGCTCGTTCGCGGCGCGATGGCGCCGGGCTGGCGCGACGCCGTCTTCGCCGAGCTCGACTACGGCTTTCGCCGCGCCCGCACGGTGCTCGGGCGGGGAGTGCGCGACTGCCACGCATGGATGGTCCGCACGTGGCGCTGGAAGTACGTCCACTGGCAGGGCATGCGCCCGCAGCTCTTCGACCTCGACGCGGACCCGTCCGAGCTGAAGGACCTGGGCGCCAGCGCCGGCTACGGCGACGTGGTGACCGAGATGCGCGCGCGCCTCTTCGACGCGTTCGCGGCGAGCAAGCGCCGCACGACGGTCAGCGACGCGGAGATCGCGCGACGCACCGACGCGCATCGCCGCCACGGCATCCACATAGGGATCTGGTGAGTCACTTGTGCAGCCAGGCCATCGCGCCCAGCGCGATCGAGCCGGCGGCGGCGCCGTAGGCCACCCACTTCAGCCGGTTGTTGCGCGTAAGCAGCGTGATCGCGGCGAGCGCGATCGACACCTGGATCAGCGTGGTCGCCTGCGCCCACCGGTGGTGGACGTGCATCGATGCCTCGCTCTGCGCGTCGCTTGCCTTCGCCTGCTCCTCCAGCGCCTCCGCCCTGGTCTGGATCTCCGCCTTTTCCTGCGCGTAGCGCTTCACTTCGGACCGGTACTTGTCGGCCTGCTCGCCGGTGGTCAGCGTCGCCCCCAGCTCGGCGAGGTTCTGCTTGCTGCTCTTCGCCTGGTAGTAGTTCCACTGGTTGGACGCCTCGGTCTTCTTGATCGCGGCGTCGTTCTTGAACAGCAGCGCGTCGTTCTGCGTCGCGCCGCCCATGTAGCCGAACATCGCGCCGATCGTCGCGAAGATCGCGGTCATTACGGCGATGCGGCCCGCGAACGGGTCGCCCGAATGCGCCGCGTGCTCGACTTCGTGATCGTGCGGTCCGTGGACGTGAAACGTGCCTTCCGACATGGCGTGCTCCCCTTTTGCGCGAACGCGCGCGGGCGAATTATGCGCGAGCGGGCGGCGCGATGCGCCGGTAGGTGACGAATGCGTACGCCGGGCCGTCGGGCGAGTCGGCCGCGTGCGGCTCGCGCGCCGTCTCGCGCCATTCCCGCGGGTCGAGCGGCGGAAATGTCGTGTCGCCGTCGAACGCGCGCTCGATCGCCGTCAGGTGCAACGTATCGGCCCGCGCCAGCGCCTGGCGATAGACGTCGCCGCCGCCGATGCAGAACACCGGCGCCGGCAGCGTCGCCGCCGCGAGCGCGGCGTCCAGCGTGGCGACCACCTCCGCGCCCTCCGCGCGATAGCCCGCCTGCCGCGTGATCACGATGTTCTGTCGCGCCGGCAGCGCCCGCGGCAGCGACTCCCACGTCTTGCGGCCCATCACCACGGCGTGCCCGGTGGTGAGCGCGCGGAAGCGGCGAAGATCGGCGGGCAGGTGCCACGGCATCGCGTTGCCGGCGCCGATGACGCCGTTGCTCGCCACCGCCGCGACCAGCGCGAACGCCGGTGCCGCGGGCGGCGCGGGCGCGGCCGTCATGCCGGACGGTCGCACAGGGCGACGAAACGGCGTGCCCGGCGCGATGAGGGTGTCATAATCGCGGCGATTATAGCCAGCGGCGCGAGAAGCGTCCGGTTCGAAACGCGTGTATTACCCCCGCTCCTTCCTCAAGTTCATTCTGCTGGGCTTCCTGCTGGTGAGCCTGCCGCTCGTCTACGCGCTCGCCGAGCTCATCCTCTCGCTCGACCGGCTCGCGTCGCAGGCGGGCTCGGAAGTGCTGCAGGCCGCGCAGGCGGGACGCACCAGCCGGCTGCTGTTCGAGCAGTCGACCACGCTCGAGCGCATCGCGCGCCAGCACCTGATCCTCGAGGACACCGCGCTCCTCGACGACTACCTGCCGGTGCGCCAGGAGTTCGAGCAGACGGCGCAGCAGTTGAGCGCGCTTCCGCTCGAGGCGCCGGAGCTCGCCACGCTGAAGGAGCTCTCCGATCTCGAGGGCCGGCTCTACCAGCGGCTTCGCTCGCCGGAGCGCACGCCGGCGATCGCCACGTCCATCGCCGAAGGCTACGGCGAGCTCGTCGACGGCACCCGCAACATGCTGTCCGCGACCAACCAGCTCACGCAGCGCGCGATCGAGCGATTGCAGGAGACCGCGTCGCAGGGCCGCGAGAAGTGGCTGTTCGTGGGCCTCGCCACCGTGGGCATCGCCATCGCGCTCGCGATCGTGTTCGCAATGCTGATCGCGCGCCCGATCCGGCAGCTCGACCAGGCGGTCCGGCAGATGGGTACCGCCGACTTCACGCATGCGATCCGGGTGACGGGCCCGCAGGACCTTCGCTACGTCGCGCAGCGCCTCGAATGGCTGCGCGCGCGCCTTGCCGAGCTCGAGCAGCAGCAGTCGCGCTTCCTGCGCCACGTGTCGCACGAGCTCAAGACTCCGCTGACCGCCGTGCGCGAGGGCGCGGAGCTGCTGCGCGACAACGTCGGCGGCCGGCTCACGACCGAGCAGCAGGACATCGTGCGCATCGTCCGCGAGAACACGCTGCAGCTGCAGAAGCTGATCGAGGACCTGCTCGCGTACCACCAGACGCGCGCGCTCGAGCCGGTGACCGTCGAGCCCGTGGCGCTGACCGAAGTGGTGGCGCGCGTGATCCGCGAGCAGAAGCTCGCCGCGCTCGCGCGGATGGTCTCGTTCGAGGCGGCCCTCGTGCCCGCGACGGTGGTGGGCGACGCGGAGCGCATACGCACGATCGTCGACAACCTGATCTCGAACGCGATCAAGTACTCGCCGCGCTCGGGAACGATCGACCTGAAGCTCGACGTCGACCGCGAGTTCGCCGTGCTCGACGTCGTCGACCAGGGGCCGGGCGTGCCCCCCGACCATCGCGGTCTGATCTTCGACTCGTTCTACCAGGGTCCGGCACCCGTCGACGGCCGCGTCAAGGGCTCGGGCCTCGGCCTCGCCATCGCGCGCGAGTACGCGATCGCGCAGGGCGGGCGCATCGAGCTCACCGATCGCGCCGACGGCGCGCGCGGCGCGCGCTTCCGCCTCTGGCTGCCCTTGAGCGACGGCGCAGTCGCGCCCCGGGGCGCGATGCCGCGCACCGCGACGCTGGCGGACATCGGATGACGATGCGCTGGCGTCGCATGGCCATGACGGCGGCACTGCTGCTGGCTGGGTGCGCCGGCACGCCGCAGATCGTGCTCACGCCCGAGGAGCAATACGAGCCGGAGACGATCACGGTGCCGCCGCTGACGCCGCTCGTCGAGTATCCGCCGATCGAGCCCGTGGAGCCGCCGCTGCCGCCGTTGCCGACGGCCGCACCGGCGCCGGCGTCGGCGTCGACGGCAATCCCGGTGCCATCCGCGGTCCCGTCGCCGGCGCCGGTCGGGCGCGCGCCCTCGGAGCCGCTCACCGAGCCGCCGCAGGAAGAGGCACCGGCGGCCACCGTTCCCCCGGCCGCCGTGACCGCGCCGCCCGTGCCCGCCGCCGAGCCGTCCGAAGACCTTCAGCTCATCGCGCTGCTCGTCGACCTGCAGCGATATGCGGGCATGTCTTCCGACGACCTGCGGCGCGAGCTTGCCAACGCCACGGCCGCGCTGGCCCGCACGCGCACCGACGCCAACCGCGTGCGCCTCGCCGTGCTCTACACGCTCGTCCGCGCGACGCCGCAGGACGACCAGCGCGCGCAGCAGCTCTTCGAGAACGTCGCGCGGAGCAATCCCGGCCCGACGCCGATCAAGCAGCTCGCGGCGGTGCTGCAGTCGCAAGTCACCGAACGCCAGAAGGCGGTCCGCGACGAGCAGCAGAAGGCGGACGCCGCGATCCAGAAGCTCGAGGCGCTGCGCCAGATGGAGCGGAGCCTGCTGCGGGACCGCGTGCGAAGCGGCGGCGGGGGCGGTGGGGGCGGCGGCGGGGGCGGGGGCGGCGGCTCCGGCGGGTCGGGCCATTGATCCAGCGCGAAGGAAAGCGATGAACCCGGGCGACATCCTCCTGGTCGACGACGATCCCGATCTGCTGAAGCTGATCAGCCTGCGCCTCACGTCGGCCGGGTATCGCGTTCGCACTGCCGCCAGCGGCGACGACGCGCTCGCGTCGCTCGCCACCGCGCGGCCCGGCCTCGTGATCACCGACCTCAAGATGCCCGGCATCGACGGCATGCAGCTGTTCGAGGCGATTCACCGCCAGCATCCGGCGCTGCCGGTCATCATCCTGACAGCCCACGGCACGATCCCGGATGCGGTGAGCGCCACGCAGCGCGGCATCTTCGCGTTCCTCACCAAGCCGTTCGACAGCCAGGACCTGCTGCACAAGGTGGCGGCGTCGCTGCGCCTGTCGGGCAACGAAGCCCCCGGCACCGACGCCGCGGCCGGCGCGTGGCGCGAAGGCTTCATCACGCGCAGCCCGCGGATGGAGGACCTGCTGAGGCAGGCCAGGCTCGTCGCCGATTCCGACGCCAGCGTGCTGATCTACGGCGATTCCGGCACGGGCAAGGAGCTGCTGGCGCGGGCGATCCACCGCGCCAGCCGTCGCGCCGACCGGCCGTTCGTCGCCGTCAATTGCGGCGCGATCCCCGGCGACCTGCTGGAGTCGGAGCTCTTCGGACACGCGCGCGGCGCCTTCACCGGCGCCATCCAGGCGCACAAGGGCCTGTTCCAGTCCGCCGACGGCGGCACGCTGCTGCTGGACGAGATCGGCGACATGCCGCTGCCGCTGCAAGTGAAGCTGCTGCGCGTGCTGCAGGAGGGCGAGGTGCGGCCGGTCGGCTCAACGCAGGCCATTCCGGTCGACGTCCGGGTGATCTCGGCGACGCACCGCGACCTCGAGGTGCAGCGGGCGGATGGCCGCTTCCGCGAGGACCTCTACTACCGGCTCAACGTGGTGTCGCTGAACCTGCCGCCGCTGTCGGAGCGGCGCGAGGACATCGCGCTGCTCGCCACCGACATCCTGCGCAAGCTCGCGACCCGCTACCGCAAGCCCGTGCCGACGCTCGCGCCGGACGCGATGGCGCTGCTCGTCGCCGCCCCGTGGCCGGGCAACGTCCGCCAGCTGCTGAACTTGCTCGAGCAGGCGGTCGCGCTGACACCGACGACGGTGATTCCGGCGACACTGGTGGCCAACGCGCTGAAGGAAGACGCCGCCGCGCTGATTCCGTTCGAGGAAGCGCGGCGGACGTTCGAGCGCGACTACCTCGCCCGCCTGCTCAAGATCACCGGCGGCAACGTCACTCAGGCGGCCCAGCTCGCCAAGCGCAACCGCACGGAGTTCTACAAGCTGCTGCAACGACACCGGCTCGAGCCGGCGCTCTTCAAAGAGGCGAAGCCGTAGGACAAATGTCGCGGCGGGTCATGACAGAGTCATGGTTGTCGCCGGATGGCGACACCATAATGTAATTGTAATCAGTGAGTTGAGCAATTCGGTCAAAATGCTGTCTGCGAACTGAGACAGTCGCCGCCACCGCCGACAGGTTGTCGTCTGCAACTGGCGTGCCGAATCCGCGTTTCGTGCGGCAAAAACCCGCGCAGGTCGGACTCCGCCGCGTGCGCTGCAGACGTGGCACATCACTTGCTTAGGGACTTGCGAGTGAAACTGCCGTCCTTCGCGGCCGAGGCGCACGATGCAACCTTTCGCACCCGAGTTTGCCCAGTTCTGGCTCGATGGCCAGCGGGCGGGTGCGGTCGCCGCCGATTCGGACCGGGACGACGACGCCACCGCCCAACGCGTTGCCCTCGAGGAGCTGGCCGAGCGCGTGTCCCTCGCTCGCAGCATCACCTGACGAATTCCGTGCCGGGCGCATGGCGTCCGGGCACCGTCGAGCGCGCAAGGGGCGCCTCGACGAATCGAATCCCCCTTGCCCGCTAACATTCCTCCCGGCGGGCTTTTTTTTGCCTGCCCGACCGGCGTCAGACCGCGACAGGCGCCTTGATGGCGGCGTGCGGCGCGTAGCCCACGAGCTCGAAATCCTCGTAGACGTAGTCGAAGAGCGAGGGCGGCCTGCGCCTGATCAGCAGCTGGGGCAGCGCGAGCGGCGCGCGCGCGAGCTGCGTCTCCACCTGCTCCAGGTGATTGAGATACAGGTGGCAATCGCCGCCGGTCCACACGAAATCGCCGACGCCGAGGTCGCACTGCTGCGCGATCATGTGCGTGAGCAGCGCGTACGACGCGATGTTGAAGGGCACGCCGAGGAAGATGTCGGCGCTGCGCTGGTACAGCTGGCAGGACAGCCGGCCCTCAGCCACGTAGAACTGGAAGAAGGCGTGGCAGGGCGGCAGCTTCATCCGCGGGATGTCGGCGACGTTCCATGCCGACACGATCAGCCGCCGCGAGTCCGGATTGCGGCGGATCTCGGCTACGAGCTGCGCCATCTGGTCGATCGCGCCGCCGTCGGCTGTCGGCCAGCTCCGCCATTGATGGCCGTAGACGGGACCGAGCTCGCCGTCGGCATCCGCCCACTCGTCCCAGATGGTGACGCCCTTTTCCTGTAGCGGCCGTACGCTCGTCTCGCCGCGCAGGAACCACAGCAGCTCGTGGATGATGGATTTCGTGTGGACCTTCTTGGTCGTCAGCAGCGGAAAGCCGCGGCCGAGGTCCGCGCGGAGCTGATAGCCGAACACCGACAGGGTGCCGGTGCCGGTGCGGTCGGTCTTGCGGACCCCGTGGTCGCGGACGTGCCGCATGAAGTCGAGGTACGCCTGCATCGTCAGGCCCGGGCCTCGGGCACCGGCACGCAGCCGAGCCGCGCCGCCATCGCCACCTTCTCCGCGCGCAACCCGTCGAGCGAATCCGACACGCCGGAAAGGCGCAGGACGACGTCGACGTCGACCATTTCGCGGCAGAGCATGTTGAGCTCGATGACGTTGCCGGCGAGCAGGTCGATCTCGTCCTGGAGCATCGCGCAGAACGACCGGCGGAGGTCGCGCGCGAGTCCTGCCAGAACGTCGAGGAGGTCGGAAGAGTCGGCGGGCTTGGACACGGATCGGTTCATGGTCTCGTTCTGGGGAAACGGGGTCGTGGAAAACCGTCGCCGCGGGGCGCCGATGAATTCCGCGTTCGATTCGCATTCTCCCATGTCGCGTGCGAGCCAATGGCGGGCAGCGACGGAGATGGGGCCGGCGCTTCGGGGCACAAGTCGCCACGGCCGACCCGGGCGCGAAATGTTGTGTCCACTCGTAACAACGCAAGCGCTTGTAAGATTTACATAATTCCGCCGGCCCGCCGCGGACCGCGGGCGCCCGGCGCGGGGGCCCTTGACAATGCGGCCGGGGCCCCGGCAGTATCCGACTACGCGACTAATTATTTAGTCATTTAGGAGGGTCGATGCGACCGTCGTACTCCCGCGCGCTGCCCAGGACGTGGCAGCGGAACGCGCTCATTTTCACGGCGCTCGGCGACCCGCACCGCCAGCGCATCCTGCTCATGTTCGAGCAGGACGAGCGCCTCACCGTCGGCCAGATCGTCGACGCCGCCACGCTGTCCCGCTCCGCCGTCGCGCATCACCTGCGCGTGCTGCGCGTCGCGGGGGTCCTGCGGTGCCGCAAGGAAGGCAAGGAGGTGTTCTACTGGCCCGACCCGGACACGGTCCGCGCCGCGCTGGCCGGCGTGCGCGAATACCTCGACGACCAGTTTCCGCCGCGCCGGCGGGCAGCCTGACCCGGAGCGAAGACCTCACATGGCCACCAACCAGTTCGGACTCCTCCGGGAGCGGCGCTTCGCGCCGTTCTTCTGGACGCAGTTCCTCGGCGCCGCCAACGACAACGTGTTCAAGAACGCATTCGTCGTCTTCGTCGCGTTCGAGGCGGCGACCACGGCGGCGATCGACGCCGGGATGGTCGTCAACCTCATCGGCGCGATCTTCATCGTGCCGTTCATGCTGTTTTCCGCCACTGCGGGCCAGCTTGCCGACAAGCTCGAGAAGTCGGCGCTCATCCGCTTCATCAAGGTCTTCGAGATCGCGATCATGGTGATCGGCCTGGCGGGCTTCTGGCAGAAGAGCATCGCGCTGCTGTTCGTCGCGCTGGCGCTGATGGGCATCCATTCGACGCTTTTCGGCCCGGTCAAGTACGCGATCCTGCCCCAGACGCTGCGCCGCGAGGAGCTCGTCGGCGGCAACGGCATGGTCGAGATGGGCACGTTCGTCGCGATCCTGATCGGCACGATCGCCGGCGGCCTCGTCGTCGCCATCCGGCCGCACGGCCCCGAGCTGGCGGGCGCGCTGGCGATCGCCGTCGCCGTGGCCGGCTGGCTCGTGAGCCGCGCGATCCCGCTCACGCCGGCCGTCGCGCCCGACCTCGTGATCAACTGGAACCCGTTCACCGAGACCTGGAAGAACATCCGGTTCGCCCAGGGCGAGATCGTCGTCTGGCGCTCGATGCTCGGCATCTCGTGGTTCTGGTTCTACGGCGCGATCTACCTCGCGCAGCTGCCGGTGTTCACGCGCTCGGTGCTCGGCGGCGACGAGCACGTGTTCACGTTCCTGCTGGCGACCTTCTCGGTGGGCATTGGCGCCGGCTCGCTGCTGTGCGAGAAGATGTCGGGTCGCAAGGTCGAGCTCGGCCTCGTGCCGTTCGGCTCGATCGGCCTGACGCTCTTCGCCGTCGACCTGTGGCTCGCCACGCGCGGCGCCAGCGCGACCACGCAGGCCGGCGTTGGCGCCTTCCTGGGCGTGGCGGCGCACTGGCGCGTGGCCGCCGACATCCTGCTGATCGGCATGTTCGGCGGCTTCTACATCGTGCCGCTCTACGCGCTCATCCAGGAGCGCTCGGCGCCGTCGCACCGGTCGCGGATCATCGCCGCCAACAACATCCTCAATGCGCTGTTCATCGTCGCCTCCGCGGCGATCGCCATCGGCCTGCTGAAGGCCGGGCTCACCATTCCGCAGCTGTTCCTCGTCGTCGGCGTGATGAACGCCGTGGTCGCGCTCTACATCTACGCGCTCGTGCCCGAGTTCCTGATGCGCTTTCTCGCCTGGCTCCTCGTCCACACGTTCTACCGCGTGCGCGTCGAGGGGCTGGAGAACGTGCCCGCGGAGGGTCCCTGCATCGTGGTGTGCAATCACGTGAGCTACGTCGACGCCGTCGTCATCGCCGCCTGCGTGCGGCGGCCGATCCGCTTCGTGATGGACCACCGGATCTTCCGCATTCCCGTGCTCTCGTTCATCTTCCGCACGATGCGCACGATCCCGATCGCGTCGGCGAAGGAAGACGCGGCGATGAAGGACCGCGCGTTCGAGGAAGCGGCGAAGGCGCTCGCGGCCGGCGAGGTCGTGGGCATTTTTCCCGAAGGGCAGCTGACCGGCGACGGCGAGCTCGGCCGGTTCCGGCCCGGCGTGCAGCAGATGGTGACGACGACGCCGGTGCCGGTAGTGCCGCTGGCGCTGCGAGGGCTGTGGGGCAGCTTCTTCTCCCGCTCCCATGGGGGCAAGGCGATGCGGCGTTTGCGCGGCCTGTGGCTGCGCATCGCGCTGGTCGCGGGACCGGCGCTGGCGCCGGCGGACGCCACGCCCGAGCGCCTGCAGCAGACCGTCCTCGCGTTGCGCGGAGACATGCGGTAGAAGCGTAGTCCAAAAAGGGGAGATGCCATGTGGCCCATCATCGGAGTGGTGGTCGGTGGCCTTGCGGGCGGGTTGATCGGGGACCGGTTCGAGACGGCGGCGGTCGGCGCCTTCGTCGGATTCTTCGTGGGGCTGATCCTGCGGCAGCGCCGCGCCGCGCCGCCCGCCACCGCGGTCGCGGCCACGGCCGCGCCGGTACCCGGCATTGCGGCGCCGGGGCTAATCCCAACGGCAGCCGATGCACGCATCGACGCCCTGGAGCGCCGGCTCGCGCAGGTGGAGGGCGCGCTGGCGCGCGCCGGGCTCGCGTTGCCGGCGGCCTTCACGCCGCTGCTGCCCACGGCGGTGGCCGTGGCGCCGCTGCCGGCGCCGGACGTCGTGCCGGGCGCAGGGCCGGCGCCAAGGCCAGCGGCGCCGCGCGCACCCGACGGCACGATGGCCATGCCGCCGTCGCCGGCCGGGCGCGCTGTCGACGCCGACGCCGACGCTGACGCTCACACTGACACCGCGACACCCGTCTACCTGGCACCGTCGCCGGCCAAGCCCAACTTCGTGTGGGCGTGGCTCACCGGCGGCAATACGCTGGCGCGCGTCGGCATCGTGCTGCTCTTCATCGGCGTGGGCTTCCTGCTGAAGTACGCCGCCGAGCACGTCACCGTGCCGCTCGAGCTTCGCATCGCCGGCGTGGCGCTCGGCGGCGTGGCGCTGCTCGTCCTGGGCTGGTGGCTGCGCGAGCGCCGCACCGCGTACGCGATGATCCTGCAGGGCGGCGGCGTCGGCGTCCTGTACCTGACGGTGTTCGCGGCGCTCAAGCTGTACGCGCTGGTGCCGGCGCCGGCCGCGTTCGGGCTGCTGGTCGCGATCGCTGCGTTCTCCGCCGTGCTCGCGGTGAAGCAGGATTCGCTCGCGCTCGCCGCGATCGGCGTCATCGGCGGGTTCGCCGCGCCGATCCTCACGTCGAGCGGCTCGGGCAGCCACGTCGTGCTGTTCGCGTACTACGCGCTCCTCAACGCGGGCATCTTCGGCATCGCATGGTTCAAGGCCTGGCGTCTGCTGAACCTGCTGGGCTTCGTCTGCACGTTCATCGTCGGCACGGCCTGGGGCGTCACGCGCTATCGGTCGGGCGACTTCGCGACGACCGAGCCCTTCCTCGTGCTGTTCTTCCTGTTCTACGTCGGCATCGCGGTGCTCTACGCGCTGAAGCGCTCGGTCGAGGTGCGGCACTACGTCGACGGGACGATCGTCTTCGGCACGCCGCTCGTTACCGCCGGGCTGCAGCAGGCGCTGGTCCGGCCCTACGAGTTCGGGATGGCGATCTCCGCGGTCGCGATGTCGGCGCTCTATCTCCTGCTGGCACGCGTGCTGTGGGCGACCCGCCGGGAAGACCTGCGGCTGCTGACCGAATCGTTCCTGGCGCTCGGCGTCGTGTTCGCGACGCTCGCCGTACCGCTGGCCGTCGATGCGAGATGGACGTCCGCGACGTGGGCGCTGGAAGGCGCGGCGATCATCTGGGTCGGCGTCCGGCAGGGCCGCGTGGCCGCCCGCGCGTTCGGCCTGCTGCTGCAGGTCGCGGCGGGCGTCGCTTACGCGCTGGGTGGGACGATGCTGGTGCGGCACGCGCCCGAGGCGGCCTGGCCGCTCGCCAATCGCGAATTCCTGGGCGGGCTGCTGGTCGCGCTCGGCGGTCTCGCCACCGCGCTCGTCTATCACCGCGGCGCGGCGATGGTCACGCCGACCGAGCGCGCCGTCACGCCGGTCGCCTTCGCGTGGGGCGTGCTGTGGTGGCTCTTCGCCGGCGCCAACGAGATCGACCGCTTCGTCGCGCCGCCGCGGCAGCCCGCGGCGCTGGCGGCTTTCGCGGCGCTCACGGCGGTCGCGTTCGCCGCCGCCGCACGAAGGCTCGCGTGGCCGATGGCGCGCGTTCCCGCGCTGCTGCTCGGCGTCGCGCTCCTCGCCGGTGCGCTGCTCGGCGCCATGGCGGGACTCGGCTTCGACTGGCATCTCTTCGGTCACGGCGGCTTCCTGGCGTGGCCGTTCGCGATCGCCGTCTATGCGCTTCTGCTGCTGCGGTTCGAGCGCGAGGGCGCGTATCCGGCGGACGGCTGGGTGATGCGTGCGGCGCACGCGGTACTCCTGTGGCTCGTCGCCCTCGTCGTCGCGCACGAGCTCGCGTGGCTCGTCGCCGACAAGGTGGCGCGTGACGCCATCTGGCGCGTCATCCCGTGGGGCATCGTGCCCGCGCTCGCGCTGGCGCTCGCCTGCTACCTCGCGGGTCGCGGTCGGTGGCCGGCGGCGGCGCATTCGCGCGCGTATCTCGTCGTGGGCGCGGTCCCGCTGGTGCTGTGGATGCTCGTGTGGGGCTTCGTCGTGGGCATCGCCAGCGACGGCGACCCCGCGCCGCTGCCGTATCTGCCGGTCGTGAATCCGGTCGATCTCACGCTGGGGGCGATCGCCGTCGTGCTCACGGTGTGGGTGCGCGCCCTCGCGCGCGAAGGCGTCGACGTGCGGACGCTGGCGCCTCGCGAGGCGGTGATTGGCGTCCCTGCGGTCCTCGCCTTCCTGTGGATGAACGCGATCGCGCTGCGCACGCTCCACCACTGGTTCGGCATCGCGTGGGCGCCGGACGCGATGTGGTCGTCGACGCTCGTGCAGGCGGTGCTCTCGATCCTCTGGGCGGTGATCGCGCTCGCCACGATGGTCGTCGCCAACCGCATGGCCTCGCGCACCGGCTGGATCGCCGGCGCGGCGCTGCTCGCCGTGGTCGTCGTCAAGCTGTTCCTCGTGGACCTGTCCAGGATCGGCGGCATCGAGCGGATCGTGTCGTTCATCGGCGTCGGCTTGCTGCTGCTGCTGATCGGCTACCTGGCGCCGGTGCCCGCCAATCGCAAGGAGCCTGCGCGATGAAGCGATCGATCGTGACGCTCGTGCTGACCGCGGCGGCGCTCGCCGCGCACGCCGAAGGGCCGGCGGATTTCGCGTGGCGCCTGCCGCTCGCCACGCCGGGGGAGGGCGCGTTCTATCGCGTGGAGATTCCACCCACGGTCTACGAGGGCGCCGTGCGCGCCGACCTCGGCGACATTCGCGTCTTCAACGGCGCCGGAGCGCCGGTGCCGCTGGCGTTCCTGGCGCCGCCGCCGGCCGCGCGTGCGGCGGCGACGCCGGTGCCATTACCGTTGTTCCCGTTGCGCGTCGATCGCGACCGGCGCGACCTCGGCGACCTCACGATGACGGTGCGCCGCGACACGGCGGGCACCACCGTCAACCTGTCCACGCGCGACGGCGCGGCGGTGGCGGGCGAGCGGCTCGCCGGCTACCTGGTCGACGCGAGCGGCGTCGACGTAGCGGTGAGGGCGCTGACATTGCAGTTGCCGGACGGCGCCAGCGTGTCCACGCGCGTTCGCGTGGAAGGGAGCGACGACCTTGCGAACTGGCGCGTGCTCGCCGCCAACGCCCCGGTGCTGGCGGTGGAATTCGGCGGACGGCGGCTTTCGCGCGATCGCGTCGACTTGGCGCAGGGCGCGGCGAAATATCTGCGCGTGACGACCGAGCCGGGACAGCCGACGCTCGAGATCGCCGGCGTGCGGGGCGAGTCGGCCGACCGTGTCATGGAGCCGGCCCGGCAGTCGCGGCAGGTCAAGGGTGTAGCCGACGCCGCGATTCCGGGCGAGTACGTCTTCGATCTCGGCGCGGCGCTGCCCGTCGACCGGATCGCGCTCGACCTGCCGGAGATCAACACCGTCGCGCCCGCGCAGGTCTATGCGCGCAGGAACGCGAAGGACGAATGGCGTCCCGCCGGCGCGTCGGTGTTCTATCGCCTGAAGCAGCCCGACGCGACCGACACCACGAGTCCGCCGATGGCCGTCGCCGCGGGGCCGGCGCGGTACTGGAAGGTCGTCGTCGATCCGCGCTCGGGCGGCGTCGGCAGCACGCCGCCGGCGCTCACCGCGCTGTGGATCCCGCAGTCGCTCGTGTTCGCGGCGCGCGGCGGCGGACCGTTCGAGCTCGCGTATGGCAGCGCACAGGCGCTGCCGGTCGCGCTGCCCGTCGGCACGCTCGTGCCGGGCTTCGACGCGCGCACGATGCCGGCGGCGTTCGCCACCGCCACGCCCGGCGAGGCCACGACCCCGCCCGCGCTGGCGGCGCTGAAGCAGCCCATCGACACGCGCCGCTGGCTGCTGTGGAGCGCGCTCGGAATCGCGACGCTCGTGCTGGGCTGGATGGCGTGGTCGCTGTCGCGGCAGATGCGCGTGCCGCCGAAGCCGTGAGCGGCGAGCCTCGGGTGCTATAGTCGATCGACCTCCACGGTTCCTCCCGCGCCATGTCAGGCAACACGTTCGGCCGCTCGTTCTCCGTCACCTCGTTCGGCGAATCGCACGGTCCCGCGATCGGCTGCGTCGTCGACGGCTGTCCGCCGAACCTCGAGCTCACCGAGGCCGACATCCAGCGCGATCTCGACCGCCGGCGGCCGGGCACGTCGCGACACGTCACGCAGCGGCGCGAGCCCGACACCGTCGAGATCCTCTCCGGCGTCTTCGAAGGCCGCACCACGGGCACGCCGATCGCGCTGCTCATCCGCAACCAGGACGCGCGCAGCAAGGATTACGCGAACATCGCCGACACGTTTCGTCCCGGTCACGCCGACTACACGTACTGGCAGAAATACGGCATCCGCGATTACCGCGGCGGCGGACGGCAGTCGGCGCGCGAGACCGCCGTGCGCGTCGCCGCGGGCGCGATCGCCCGCAAGTGGCTGGCGGAGCGCTACGGCGTGCGCGTCCGCGGCCACCTGACGCACATCGGCCCCCACGCGATCGCGTTCGAGGACTGGGCGCACGTCGAGGCGAATCCGTTCTTCGCCGCCAACGTCTCGCAGGTCGCGGCGCTGGAGACGTTCATGGACGCGCTCCGCAAGTCCGGCGATTCGGTCGGCGCGCGCATCGAGGTGATCGCGTCCGGCGTTCCCGTCGGCTGGGGCGAGCCCGTCGACGACAAGCTCGACGCCGATCTCGCCTACGCGATGATGAGCATCAACGCGGTGAAGGGCGTGGAGATCGGCGCCGGCTTCGGCGCGGTCACGCAGCGCGGCACGCAGCACTCCGACGAGATGGCGCCCGAAGGATTCCTCTCGAACCACGCCGGCGGCATCCTCGGCGGGATTTCGACGGGGCAGGACGTCGTCGTCGCGTTCGCCGTGAAGCCGACGAGCTCGATCCGGCTCGACCGCCATTCGATCGACAAGGCGGGACGGCCGGTGATCGTCAACACGCACGGCCGTCACGATCCCTGCGTGGGCATCCGCGCGACGCCGATCGGCGAGGCGATGATGGCGCTGGTGCTGATGGACCACGCGCTGCGGCACCGCGCGCAGAACGCGGACGTGCGCGTCGACACGCCGCGCATTCCGGCCGCGGCGCCGCACGACGTCGTGGCGCGGCACCGCGCCGCGAGCGTCGACGACCCCGATCCCGACGAAGCCTGATTCGTGAGGCCGGCTACGAGCCGGCCGCGAAGCCCGCTCAGCCGGCGTCGGTGTCCGTCACCTGCGCGGCCGCGCCGCCGCGCGCGAACGAAAGCCCCACCGCATCGCCCCGCGCCAGCTGGGCGGCGTCGTAAACGACGTCGCCTGCCGCCGTGGTCACGATCGCATAGCCGCGGTCGAGCACCGCGCGCGGGTTGAGATGGCCCATCGCGCGCGCTGCATGGTCGACGCGCGCCGCGCGGCGCGCGAGTTCGTCGCGGCCCGCGCGCCGCCAGGCGCCGAGCGCCGCGGCCAGCTGCCCGGCTTGCGGCAGCGGCGATCGCGCCTCGCGCGCCAGGCACGCCTGCAGGCTCGCCACGCTGTCGCGCTCCGCGGCGAGCCGGAGGCGGAAGCTGCGCGAAAGGCGCATCGCCAGCGCCGCCGCGCGCTCGCGCTGCGCCGCGATGCGCGCCGCCGGGTGGACGAGGCGGCGGGACGCGTGGTCGAGGCGTTGCGCGCGCACGGCCAGCGCATGCGCGGTGCCGCGCGACGCGTGCCGCGCGAGCTCGCGCAGCTTGTGCGCGAACGCGACGCGATCGGGAACGACGGCCGCCGCCGCGGCGGTGGGCGTGGCCGCGCGCAGGTCGGCGACGAAATCGCAGATCGTGAAATCCGTCTCGTGCCCCACGCCGGACACCACCGGCAGGTTGGAGCGGTAGATCGCCCGCGCGAGCGCTTCCTCGTTGAACGCCCACAGGTCCTCGAGCGAGCCGCCGCCGCGGCACACGATGAGGACGTCGACTTCGTCGCGGGCGTTGGCGGCGTCGATCGCCGCGGCGAGCTCCGCCGCCGCGCCGTCGCCCTGCACCGCGGCCGCATAGATGACGGCCCGCGCCGCGGGCCAGCGGCGCGACAGCGTGGCGAGCACGTCGCGCAGCGCCGCCGCACGCGTCGACGTGACGATGCCGACCGCGCGGGGATAGGGCGGCAGCGGGCGCTTGCGCGCGGCATCGAACCAGCCCGCCGTTTCCAGCCGCGCCTTCAGCTTGACGAAACGCTCGTACAGCGCGCCGAGACCGGCCTCCCGCACCGTCTCGACGTTGAGCTGGAAGTCGCCGCGCGCCTCGTAGATCGTGGGCGTCGCGCGGACTTCGACCGCGAGCCCGTCGGCGAGCGCGAAGGCGAGCCCCTGCGCCTTGGTGCGGAAGAACACGCAGCGCACCTGCGCGGAAGCGTCCTTCAGCGTGAAATAGCAGTGGCCGGACGCCGCCCGCGTGAAGCCCGAGATCTCGCCGGAGATCCAGGCGAGGCCCATGTTCCGCTCGAGCAGCAGGCGCGCCGAGGAGACGAGCTGCGACACCGGCACGACCGGTGCGCCGGCAGGCACGGGCCGGGAAGGTATCCCGCCGCGGTCAGCGTCCAAGAGGGTCATCCGCCGGCCGGGGGCGCGCGTTCATGTAGGAGACGGAAGTTCGTGGGAGGCTCGACAACGCAGGCGCAGCAACGCGTTTGTCCTGGACGCGGCGCAGTCTCCGGTCGGTCACGAGACGGTCATCCTGCTGTCACACGGGGGGTCTTTGCACACGGGCGCGCGTGGCGGCGGGTGAGGGCAAGTGATTGAAATATAAGGACCTGCCGCCGGCGCTTTTTTGGTCATCCGACCGATAACCCCTGCCCCCGCAACACTTAGCGGACCAATGTACAAGATATGCACACTTCCATCCACAGGATTTGTGGAAAACCTCGCCGGCAGCGGACATGCGATCGGCCGGAATCCCGCGCCTGGCGCGGTTTTCCGGGTAACCGGCCAATCGCCGTCGTAAGCCGGCGGCCGCCTGGTTCCCGCCCTGCGGTTAGAATGGCGCGCTGAGTACATTGTTCATGAACAAACGATCATGAGTGCTGCGGTGCCGCATGGCGACGACGCCGCGCTCGCCGCGACGGTTGCGCGCGAACCGGGCCATCCGGTGGCGCCTGCGGCGCACGCGCCGCGCGCCGCGCCCACCGCGACCGGTGCGGGCAAGGAGCCGGCGCCGTCGTCCAATTTCCTGCGCACCGTCGTCGCCGACGACCAGCGCACCGGCAAGTACGACGGCCGCGTCGTCACGCGGTTCCCGCCCGAGCCCAACGGCTACCTCCATTACGGCCACGCCAAGTCGGTCGTCCTGAACTTCGGGCTGGCCGCGGAGAACGGCGGCGTCTGCCACCTGCGCTTCGACGACACCAATCCGCTCAAGGAGGACGTGGAGTACGAGGATTCGATCGCCGACGCCGTCCGCTGGCTCGGCTACGACTGGGGCGTCCATCGCTTCCACGCGTCGGACTACTACGACGTGCTGTACGGATTCGCCGAGTGGTTCGTCGGCCAGGGCCTCGCCTACGTCGACAGCCAGTCGGCGGTCGAGATGCGCCGCACGCGCGGCACGCTCACGCACCCCGGCACCAACGGCCCGTACCGCGACCGCAGCGTCGCCGAGAACCTCGACCTGCTGCGCCGCATGCGCGCCGGCGAATTCCCGGACGGCGCGCACGTGCTGCGCCTGAAGATCGACATGGCGAGCCCGAACATCAACCTGCGCGACCCCGCGATCTACCGGATTCGCCACGCGACGCACCACCGCACCGGCGACAAGTGGTGCATCTATCCGCTCTACGACTACACGCACGCGATCTCCGACGCACTCGAGCGCATCACGCATTCGATCTGCACGCTGGAGTTCCAGGACCACCGCCCGCTCTATGACTGGGTGATCGGCAAGCTCGCCGACGGCGGCCAGCTCGACCGGCCGCTGCCGCAGCAATACGAGTTCGCGCGCCTCAACCTCACGTACGTCGTTCTCTCCAAGCGCAAGCTGATCGAGCTCGTCGAGAAGAAATTCGTCGACGGCTGGGACGATCCGCGGATGCCCACGCTGGTGGGCGCGCGGCGGCGCGGCTTCACGCCCGAAGGCTTTCGCCTGTTCAACGAGCGCATCGGCGTGTCCAAGTCCGACTCGTGGATCGACATGAGCGTGCTCGAGGACGCGATGCGCGAGGACCTCAACCAGCGCGCCGAGCGGCGCATCGCCGTGCTCGATCCCGTGCGGCTCGTGATCGACAATTACCCGGCGGACCAGGTCGAGGAATGCGCGGCGCCCAACCATCCGCAACAGCTCGAGCTCGGCAAGCGGATGCTGCCGTTCTCGCGCGAGCTCCTGATCGAGCGCGACGACTACACGGACACGCCGCCGAAGGGCTACTTCCGGCTGGCGCCGGGCGCTGAGGTACGCCTTCGCTACGCGTACATCGTCCGTTGCGTCGGCGCGGAGCGGGACGCGGACGGCAACGTCACCGTCGTCCACTGCACGTACGACGCGGCCACGCGAAGCGGCACGGCGGGTGCCGACGCGCGCAAGGTCAGGGGCAACATCCACTGGCTCTCCGCGGCGCACGCCGTGCCGGCGGAGGTGCGCCTGTACGACCGCCTGTTCGCCGTCCCGTTTCCCGGCGCGCGCAATCCCTGGGGCAACCGCGGCGGCGACGCCGACGCGGCCGCGCCGGGACACGCGCCGGTGGTGGCCGGCGACGACGAGGAGCCGGGCGAGGAGGCCGAGCGCGATTACCTCGACGACCTCAATCCGGATTCCAAGCGCGTCATCGAGGCCTTCGTCGAGCCCGCGCTCGTCGGCGCCGCGCCGGAGGAGCGCGTGCAGTTCGAGCGGCACGGCTATTTCGTCGCCGACCTGAACGATCACAGCGCGCGCCATCCGGTGTTCAACCGCGCCGTGACGCTGCGCGATTCCTGGACCCACAAGTCCTAGCCGGATTTCCCCGCGCTCCGGCCGCCGCGCCGGCGCGACCCTCCGCAGTTGCCGTTGCACATCGGCGCCGTCGCGCTAAGATGGCGCCCGAGCCATTTCGCGAGGGCCGTCATGAAACGCATCGTCCTGTTCCTCGTCACCAACCTGGCCGTGATGCTGGTGCTGTCGGTCGTGCTGCGCGTGCTCGGGCTCGATCGCGTCGCGCAGGCGAACGGCCTCAACGTGCCGGGGCTGCTGGCGTTCTCGTTCGTCGTCGGCTTCACCGGCGCGATCATCTCGCTGCTGCTGTCGAAGACGATGGCGAAGTGGTCGACCGGCGCGCAGGTGATCACGTCGCCGGGCAACGAAGCCGAGGCATGGCTGGTCGAGACGGTGCGGCGGCTCGCGGACAAGGCCGGCGTGCGGATGCCCGAGGTCGCGATCTACGACGGCGAGCCCAACGCGTTCGCCACCGGTGCGTTCAAGAACTCGGCGCTCGTGGCCGTGTCCACGGGCCTGCTGCAGTCGATGAACAAGGAGGAGGTCGAGGCGGTGCTCGGCCACGAGCTCGCGCACGTCGCGAACGGCGACATGGTCACGCTGACGCTGATCCAGGGTGTGGTGAACACGTTCGTCGTGTTCCTCGCGCGGGTGGTCGGCTACTTCGTCGACAAGACGGTGTTCCGCACCGAGCGGGGCATCGGCCCGGGCTACTACGTCACCGTGATCGTCTGCGAGATCGTGTTCGGCATCCTCGCGTCGGTGATCGTCGCCTACTTCTCGCGGCGGCGCGAATTCCGCGCCGACGCCGGCTCGGCGAAGTTCCTGGGGTCGCCCACCCCGATGGTGCACGCGCTCGCGCGTCTCGGCGGACTCGAGCCCGGCAACCTGCCGCCGTCGATCGCCGCCTCCGGCATCACCGGCGGCCGCAGCGGCCTCATGGCGCTCCTGGCATCGCATCCGCCGATCGAGGAGCGGATCGCGGCGCTGCAGGGCATGCAGCGCGCCTGACGCCGTCCCATCCCATTACCGGAGACCGACGTGGCGAGGCCGACGCGATTCAAGATCGAGACGCAGGACGACACTGGCATCTGGACCGACGTGCGCGGCGAGGACGGCAAGCCCGTCGTGTTCGACGACGAGACGGCGGCGCGCGCGGCGCTCGCCGAGCGCTACCCGATTCTCGTGAAGATGGAGCAGTACGCCGGCGGCAAGCGCACGCGCGTCATCCGCATTCTCGAGGACGAGGACGACTGGCCGGCGAAGAAGCCGTAGGTCGCGCCAAAACAAAACGGCCGGGAGCGCGAGAGCGCCGCCGGCCGTTTGCGAACGATCGCGGGAGCGAGCGTTACTTCAGGTGGTTCGAGACGAGCTTGGTCATCTCGAACATCGAGACCTTCCCCTTGCCACCGAACACGGCCTTCAGCTTTTCGTCTGCGTTGATGAGACGCCGGTTGACGGCGTCCTGCAGCTTGTTCTTCTTGATGTAGTCCCAGATTTTCTTCGTGACTTCAGTGCGCGGCAGCGGGATGCTGCCGACGACCGCGGCGAGCGTCGACGAGGGCGTCATCGCCTTCATGAACGCGGCGTTGGGCTTGCGCTTCGACGCGGGCTTCTTCGCGGCGGCCTTCTTCGCGGGAGCCTTCTTCGCGGGAGCTTTCTTGGCGGCGGACTTTTTCGCGGCCGGCTTTTTCGCGGCCGGCTTTTTCGCAGCGGGCTTCTTTGCGGCGGGCTTCTTCGCAGCTTTCTTGGCGGTGGCCATGGTTCTCCTTCCTGTCAGTTGATGCGAACGGACGGTGTCGTTCGAAACTGAAGCGCGCCTTCCTGTCGCGGGCATAGCGCTCCATCGGCGGCGACTATACCGCATTTTCCCGGGGTAGGAATGGGCGCGAGAGGGAATTTTCACTCTGCGCGGCCCGCTGTCGCGCGTCGTCGGCGCGCACGATTTCGGCAGCGTAAAATGGCGCGACGCCGATGACAGTCTCCGCCACCGATCCCGCCCGGCTCCGCTCGGAGTACAAGCGCGCCGCGCTCGACCTCTCCGACGTCGATCCCGATCCTCTGCGCCAGTTCGCTCGCTGGTTCGACGAAGCGGTCGCCGCCGGCGTCGCGGAGCCCACGGCGATGACGCTCGCCACCGTCGATCGCGACGGCCGCCCGTCCGCGCGCATCGTGCTGATGAAGGCGCTGGACGCGCGCGGCGTCGTCTTCTACACCAACGAGGACAGCCGGAAGGGGCGGGCGCTCGCGCACGAGCCGCGGGCGGCGCTGCTCTTCCACTGGCCGGAGCTGGAGCGCCAGGTGCGGATCGAGGGCACCGCCAGCCGCGTGTCCGCGGCGGAAGCCGACGCCTACTTCGGCAGCCGTCCGCGCGCGTCGCGGCTCGGCGCCTGGGCCTCGCCGCAGAGCGAGCAGCTGCCGGATCGCGCCGCGCTCGAGCGCCGGTACGCCGAGGCCGAGGCGCGCTTCGCCGCCGCCGGCGACGCCGTGCCGCGGCCGCCGAACTGGGGCGGCTATCGCGTCGTGCCCGAAGCGTTCGAGTTCTGGCAGGGACGTCGCTCGCGCCTGCACGACCGCATCGCCTACCGGCAGGACGCCGGCGCATGGTCGATCGGCCGGCTCGCGCCATGAGCGACCGTTCATGAGGTGGCGGCCCCGGCGCCTCTCCGATTTCGGCATCCTGATCGGCCTCGGCATCGCGAATCACGTGGTGCTCGCGGGCTCCCGGGTGGCCGTCACGCTCTACGCGCTGTCGCTCGGCGCGGGCACGGCAACCGTCGGCCTCCTGATGGCGCTGTTCGGGCTCCTGCCGATGGTGCTGTCGATCTCCTCCGGCCGGCTGACCGACCGCATCGGCGTGCGCAAGCCGATGCTCGTCGGCTCCTGCGGCATCGCGCTCGGCGCGGGCGCGGCGTTCGCGGTGCCCGGGTTGCCGACGCTGTTCGCCGCCGCCGTCCTGATCGGCGTGTCGTTCATGGCGTTCCAGGTCGCGGCGCAGTACACGACCGGCGAGCTCGGCGGCCCGACGGCGCGCGTGCGCAACTTCGGCCTGCTGGCGCTCGGCTACTCGGTCTCGTCGATCTGCGGGCCGCTGATCGCCGGCTTCGTCATCGACCATTTCGGCTTCCGCGCGACGTTCGGCCTGCTGATGCTGCTGCCGCTCATCCCCGTGGCGGTGCTGGCCGGCGGCCACATGCAGCTCCCCGGCCCCCATCCGGCGCACGCCACGCATCCGCTGTCGCACGCGCTGAAGCTCGTCACGCACGGCGAGCTCCGCCGCGTGTTCGTCATCAACTGCCTGCTGACGATGGCCTGGGAGATCCACACGATCTTCGTGCCGATCTACGGCAACGCGATCGGCCTGTCGGCGTCCATGATCGGGGCGATCCTCGCCGCGTTCGCGTCGGCGACGTTCGTCGTGCGCCTCGCGATGCCGGTGATCATGCGGCGGCTGAACGAGCACCAGGTGCTGACGGCGGCGCTCTTCATCGGCGGCGCCGTCTACCTCGCCATCCCGTTCTCGCGCAGCGTGTGGACGCTGATGGCGCTGTCGTCCTGCCTCGGGCTCGGCCTCGGCAGCGGCCAGCCGATGGTGATGGCGCTGCTGCACACCCACGCGCCGCCCGGCAGGCTGGGCGAGGCGGCCGGCGTGCGGATGTCGCTGATCAACACGATGTCGGTCGCGGTACCGCTGCTGTTCGGCGCCGTCGGCGGCGCCTTCGGCGTGGCACCGGTGCTGTGGTCGGTGGGCGTGTTCCTTGCCACCGGCGCGTGGCTCACGCGGCGCGGCGCCTGACGGCCGGCCGCGCGCGAGTCACGCGGCGGCCTTCTTCTTCAGCCGCTCGGCGAACGCCTTGCGGAACTTCGCCACCTTGGGCGCCACCACCACCTGGCAATAGGGCTGGCTGGCGTTGCGCGAGAAATAATCCTGGTGATAGGTCTCCGCCGGGAAGAACGGCGCGGGACCGGCGATCTCGGTCACGATCGGATCCCGCCACAGCTTCTGCGCGGTGAGATCGGCGATCACGGCCTGCGCCGCGGCGCGCTGCTCGGGCGTGTCGCAGAAGATCACCGAGCGGTACTGCGTGCCGATGTCGTTGCCCTGGCGGTCGCGGGTGGTCGGATCGTGGATCGTGAAGAACACGGTGAGGAGGTCGCGGTAGGAGAGCACCGCCGGATCGAACGTCACCTTCACGACCTCGGCGTGGCCGGTGCGGCCGGAGCACACCGCCTCGTACGTCGGATTGGGCTCCTTGCCGCCCGCGTAGCCCGATTCGACCGACGACACGCCTTCGAGGCCGCGGAAGACGGCGTCGAGGCACCAGAAGCAGCCGCCTCCGAGGACGGCGACGGCGGACGAGGCGGGTGCATTCATGGCAGGCTCCGTGAGCGGGGAAGAGAGAGACCACCGGCGGCCGCGCGGGTTCCGCGGGATGCGCGGCGGTCCCCTCTGTCGCCGCAGGCCCCGCCGAGCTTACGCCGGTGCCGGCGCGGGCGCGGCGGTCTGCGATAATCGCGTCTTTCGCGCTCGCCGCCGCCGCGGATCCTTCCTCCCGCGTGGCGCCCCCGCCCACCCTTGAGCTTCCTCGGCTTTCTCGTCCGCGTCGTGCGGCGGATGCGCGACATCACGCTGCTGCGCACCGCCAGCAGCCTGTCCTTCACGACGCTGCTCGCGATCGTCCCGCTCGTCACCGTCGCGCTCGCGATCGTCGCGCGCTTCCCGGTGTTCGACCGGTGGATCGCGCCGCTCGAGGTGTTCCTGGTGAAGAACGCGCTGCCCGGCGAAACGGGTTCCGTCGTCCATCAGTACGTGCTGAGCTTCGCCGAGCAGGCCGCGCGGCTGACGACGGTGTCGGTCGCGATCATCGCCGGCACGGCAGCGCTGGCCGTGGCCACCGTCGAGCGCGAGATCAACCTGATCTGGGGCATCCGCAGGGGCCGGCCGCTCACGCGGCGGGTGGCGATGTACCTGCTCGTCATCACCGCCGGTCCCGTGCTGCTCGGCGCGAGCATCTCGCTCACGACGTGGGTCGTCGGCGAATCGCTCGGCGCCGTGCTGCCGCACAAGACGTTCGGCCAGGTGGTGGTGCGCGCGCTGCCGTTCCTGTTCGCCATGGCCGGGTTGACGCTGCTGTACAAGGTGGTGCCGGCACGGCCGGTGCCGCTGGAGCCTGCGGCCATCGGCGGCGCGGCGGCGGCGCTCGCCCTCGAGGTGGCGAAATACGGCTTCGCGTGGTACGTGGCGCGCGTCTCGACCTACGAGATGGTGTACGGCGCTCTCGCCGCGCTGCCGGTGTTCCTGCTGTGGATCCACCTGTGCTGGATCATCGTGCTGGCGGGCGCCGCCATGAGCGCGACGCTGGCCGAAGTCCCCGGCAGGCGCGCCGAATGACGGCCGCCCGCAGTGCGTCGGTTGCGCAACCCCTGACCGGCACGCTACAGTTCCCCGCTTAATCCGACTGGAGAGCAACACTTCGTGTGGTCGATCATTCAGGCAGCGGGCTGGCCCATCTGGCCGCTCATCTTCGCGTCGATCGTGGCGCTCGCGCTCATTTTCGAGCGGCTCTATTCGTTGCGCCAGAGCGTGGTGGCGCCGCCGGGACTCGTCGATCGCGTGCTGTCGGAGTATCGCGCGCACGGCGCGACGCCCGATCTCCTGGCCAAGACGGCGCGGCAGGGGCCCCTCGGCCGCATCCTCGCCGCCGGCCTCGCGAACGTCAAAAGCCCGCGACCCGTGATGAAGGAGGCCATCGAGGAGGTCGGCCGCGTCGTCACGCACGACCTCGAGCGCTTCCTGACCACGCTCGGAACGATTGCCGCGATGGCCCCGCTCATGGGCCTCTTCGGCACGGTGGTCGGCATGATCGAGATCTTCGGCTCGCAGAGCTCGGCGTCGTCCAATCCGATCCAGCTCGCGCAGGGCATCTCGATCGCGCTGTACAACACGGCGATGGGCCTGATCGTCGCCATCCCCAGCATGATCTTCTACCGCTATTTCCGCTCCAAGGTGGACACGCTGGTGGTCGAGATGGAGCAGCAGGCGATCAAGCTGGTCGATTTCGCGCACGGGGAGCGCAAGTGATCCGCGGCGGCTCGCTCGGGAGGGCGGCGCCATGAACCTGCGCGCCGTGCGCCAGCGTGAGGACCCCGAGATCAACTTCATTCCGTTGATCGACGTGCTGCTCGTCATCCTGATCTTCCTGATGGTCACGACCACGTACCAGCGCTTCTCCGAGCTCCAGATCACGCTGCCCGAAGCGGACGCGGACACCAGCAAGCAGCGGCCGAAGGAAGTGAACATCGGCGTAGATCGCGAGGGCCGCTACGTCATCGACAAGAACGTGTTCCCGTTCACCACGCCCCAGGCGCTCGCCGACGCGCTGAAGCGCGCCGCCGGCGACGGCAAGGACCCGGTGCTCATCATCAACGCCGACGGCCAGGCGACGCACCAGTCGGTGGTTCGCGTCATGGAGGCCGCGCGGCTCGCGGGCCTCGTCCACATCACGTTCGCCACGCAGTCCTCCGCCCAGGGTAAGTGACGGGCACGGCTTCCCGTCTGGTCGCCGCGTGGTACGCGCCGCGACCCACGGTCGTGTCGACGCTGCTCCGTCCCGCCGCTGCCCTGTTCGGCGCCGCCGTGGCGTTACGCCGGGAGATGTTCCGCCGCGGCTGGCGCGACAGCGAGCGCCTGCCGGTGCCCGTGGTCGTGGTCGGCAACGTCACCGTGGGCGGCGCGGGCAAGACGCCGCTCGCGCTTGCGCTCGCCGACGCGCTCGCGGCCCGCGGCCGCCGTCCCGGCTTCGTTAGCCGCGGCTATGGCGGCGGCGACGAAGGGCCGCGCGCGGTGATTCCGACCGACGATCCGCATGTGGTCGGCGACGAGCCGCTGCTCCTCGCTGCGTCGGGACACCCCGTGTGGATCGCGCATCGGCGCGTCGCCGCGGCGCGCGGCCTCGTCGAGGCGAATCCCCAGGTCGACGTGATCATCGCCGACGACGGTCTGCAGCACTACGCGCTGGCGCGCGACGTGGAGATCGCCGTCGTCGATGCGGCACGCGGTCTCGGCAACGGCCTTATGCTGCCGGCCGGCCCGCTGCGCGAGCCGGCGGCGCGGCTCGCCGAAGTGGACGCCGTCGTGGCGCTGGTCGCCGATCGCGCGGCCGCCGCCACCTTCGCCCCGCGCGGCGATGCCGCGCGCGAGACCGCGATGTGGCTCGAGCCCGCCGGCTGGCGCAATCTCCGCGATCCCGCGCGCGCCGCGGCGCCGGCGCAATGGCCGCGCGGCCGCATCCACGCGATCGCCGGCATCGGGCGGCCGGAGCGCTTTTTCGACACGGTGCGCGCGCTCGGCATCGACGCCGTCTGCCACCCGTTTCGCGATCATCACCCGTTCGTGCCGGCGGACCTCGCGTTCCCCGGCGCCGCGGCGATCCTTATGACGGCGAAGGACGCGGTAAAATGCGCCGCGTTCGCCGATGAGCGCTGCTGGTGCCTGCCCGTGCGGGCGCACCTCGATCCGGCGCTCACCGAACGCGTGCTCGCGAGGCTCCATGGACGCCAAGCTGCTTGAAATGCTCGTGTGCCCGGTCACCAAGGGCCCGCTCGTGTTCGACCGCGAGAAGAAGGAACTGATCTCGCGCTCGGCGCGGCTCGCCTATCCGGTGCGGGACGGCATTCCCGTGATGCTGGAGGAGGAGGCGCGGAAGCTGACGCCCGAGGAATGCGAGCGGCCCGCTTGAGCGCGCGGTGTTCACGGTCCTGATCCCGGCGCGCTACGCGTCGTCGCGCCTGCCGGGCAAGCCGCTCGCTGACATCGGCGGCAAGCCGATGATCGTGCGCGTGGCGGAGCGCGCGCTCGCGAGCGGCGCGGCGCGCGTGGTGGTCGCCACCGACGATGCGCGCATCGTCGACACCGCGGCGGCGCACGGCGTCGAGGCGGTGCTGACGCGCGCCGACCATCCCACCGGCACGGACCGCCTCGCCGAGGCCGCGCGCATGCTGGGCCTCGCCGGCGACGCGATCGTGGTGAACGTGCAGGGCGACGAGCCGCTGCTCGAGCCCGCGCTGATTCGGCGCATGGCGGAAGTGCTCGCGGCCGCGCCGGACGCCGCGATCGCCACCGCGTGCCACCCGATCGACGATCCGCAGGAGGCGTTCAACCCCAGCGTCGTCAAGGTGGTGCTCGACGCGCGCAACTACGCGCTCTACTTCAGCCGCGCGACGATCCCGTGGGCGCGCGAGGCGTTCGGAGGCCAGGTCCGCGCGATCCCCGCCGGCCTGCCGCTCTACCGCCACTACGGCCTCTACGCGTATCGCGTCGCCTTCCTCGAGCGCTACCCGTCGCTCGCGCCGGCGCCGATCGAGCGCTTCGAGGTGCTGGAGCAGCTCCGCGCGCTGTGGCACGGCTACCGGATCGTCGTGGAGATCACCGGCGGCACGCCGGCGCCGGGCGTCGACACGCCGGCCGATCTCGAGCGCGTGCGCGCGATCTACGCCGGCGGCTCCGCGGCGAGCGCCGGCAGCCGCCGGGCGAGCATCCCGAATTGACCGCGCGACGACACAGCCTTCAGAATCCACCCGCCGCGCATTCGCGCCATCCTCACGAATAGAAGAGCACGCCACCATGCGATTGATCCTCCTCGGACCGCCCGGCGCCGGCAAGGGAACGCAGGCCACCTTCATCAAGGAGGCGTACGGCATTCCGCAGATCTCCACCGGCGACATGCTCCGAGCCGCGGTCAAGGCGGGGACGCCGCTCGGCCTCGCTGCGAAGGCTGTGATGGACAGCGGCGCGCTCGTGTCGGACGACATCATCATCGGCCTCGTCAAGGAACGCCTGAAGGCCCCCGATTGCGCGAAGGGCTACCTGTTCGACGGCTTCCCGCGCACGATTCCGCAGGCCGACGCGATGAAGGACGCGGGCGTCGCCATCGAGTACGTCCTGGAGATCGACGTGCCCGACGCCGCGATCGTCGAGCGGATGAGCGGGCGGCGCGTTCACCTCGCGTCCGGCCGCACTTACCACGTGGTGTTCAATCCCCCCAGGACGTCCGGCAAGGACGACGTCACTGGCGAGGACCTGATCCAGCGCGAGGACGACAAGGAGGAGACGGTCAAGCACCGGCTGTCCGTCTACCACGCGCAGACGGAGCCGCTGCTGTCCTATTACTCGACGTGGGCGGCGACGGGCGATCCGCGCGCGCCGAAGTACCGCGCCGTGAACGGCATGGCGCCGGTCGACGCCGTGCGCGACGCCTGTCTCGCGGCGCTCGCCACCTGACATGGTCCGGCGCAACGCGTTCTACGCCCAATCGGGCGGCGTGACGGCGGTGATCAACGCCAGCGCGGCGGGCGTGATCGAGACTGCGCGCAAGCACAAGGCGCGCATCGGCCGCGTCTACGCGGGCCGCAACGGGATCATCGGCGCGCTGACCGAGGACCTCATCGACACCAGCCGGGAAACGCCGGCCGCGATCCGCGCGCTGATGCACACGCCGGCCGGCGCGTTTGGCTCGTGCCGCTACAAGCTGAAGGGCATCGACGAAAGCCGCGCGCATTACGAGCGGCTGCTCGCGGTGTTCCGCGCGCACGACATCGGCTACTTTTTCTACAACGGCGGCAACGACTCGGCCGACACCTGCCTCAAGGTGGCGCAAATCGCGCAGGCGATGGACTATCCTCTCGCCGCGGTGCACGTGCCGAAGACCGTCGACAACGATCTCGCCATCACCGACACCAGCCCCGGCTTCGGCTCGGTGGCGAAATACGTCGCCACGTCGATGCGCGAGGCGGCGTTCGACGTGGCGTCCATGGCGAAGACGTCGACGAAGGTGTTCGTGCTGGAGGTGATGGGCCGCCACGCCGGCTGGATCACCGCCGCGGTCGGCATGGCCGACGACGCGCGCACGCCGGTGCCGCTGGTGCTGCTCTTTCCCGAGATCCCGTTCGACGAGGCGCGCTTCATCGCAGCGGTGAAAGCGAAGACCGAGCGCTTCGGCTACTGCTGCGTCGGCGTGTCGGAAGGGCTGAAGGACGCGGCCGGCAAGCTGATGGCGGAGGCCGGCACGCGCGACGCGTTCGGGCACGCGCAGCTCGGCGGCGTCGGACCGCTGATCGCGTCGCTCGTCAAGGACCGGCTCGGCTACAAGTACCACTGGGCCGTCGCCGATTACCTGCAGCGCGCGGCGCGCCATCTCGCGTCGAAGACCGATCTCGACCAATCGTACGCGGTGGGCAAGGCCGCGGTGGAGTTCGCCCTCGCGGGCCGCAACGCCGTGATGCCGGCGATCGTGCGCGTCTCGGACAAGCCGTATCGCTGGAAGATCGTGGAAGCGCCACTCGCGAAGGTCGCGAACGCCGAAAAGATGCTCCCGCGGGCCTTCATCTCCGCCGACGGCTACGGCATCACGGCCAAGGCCCGCGCGTACCTCGCGCCGCTGATGCGGGGCGAATCGCCGCCGCCGTTTCGCGACGGCCTGCCCGTCTACGTGCGGCTGAAGAACGTGCCGGTGCGAAAGAAGCTCCGCACCGAATTCAAGATCTGACCCTGCGCCCGGCAGTCCGGGCCGCCGAAGGAACGAGGCATGAGCGAAGTCATCACCTATTACTTCACGCCGGTATCGCCCTGGTCGTATCTCGGCCATGAGCGGCTGCTGGCGCTGGCGCACCGGCACGAAGCGTCGATCGAGCCGCGCCTGATGGATCTCGGCAAGGTGTTCCCGGTGTCGGGCGGCCTGCCGCTGCCGAAGCGTTCCCCGCAGCGCCAAGCCTATCGGCTGGTCGAGCTCGCCCGCTGGCGCGATGCGCTGGACGTGCCGCTCAACCCGCAGCCCAAGTTTGCGGCGTCGTCCGGCGATCTGGCCACCCGCTGGATCCTGGCGGCGCTGGACGAAGGCTCGCAGCCCGCGCTCGCGCTGGCCGGCGCGATCATGCGGTCGCGCTGGGCCGAGGACGGCGACATCGCCGACGAAGGCACCCTGCGCGCGCTCGCCGACGACGCCGGCCTGGACGCCGCGACGCTCGCGGCCCGCGCGCCCGCGCCGGAGATCGCCGCGCGCTACGACCGGCACACCCACCAGGCGATCGACGCGGGCGTCTTCGGGGCGCCGTGGTACGTCTGCGGCGGCGAGCCGTTCTGGGGGCAGGACCGACTCGACTTTTTGGACCGCAAGCTGGCAAAATAGCGTGCTTTTGCCCTGCGGCACCGGAAATGCAGTCTCCGGTGAAGGCAGGGGGCCGCAGGCGGCCCGTGCGAGGACGCCGCGGAAGCAATTTCTCATTTGCGTCAGCCAGCCACTCTTCGGGAGCCATAAAGCCATGTCCAACGGTCTCATCTTCGCGTTCGCCTGCGCGATCGCGGCCATCGTGTTCGGCGCGATCTGGATCAACCAGATCCTCGCCAAGCCCGCCGGCAATCCGCGCATGCAGGAAATCGCCGCGGCGATCCAGGCCGGCGCCAAGGCCTA
>Ga0207648_10000588_pt1 | contig 40775 bp, 35 predicted proteins | sample KBSMisM32_FD_184310 | JGI IMG/M metagenome (GOLD analysis project Ga0207648, IMG submission 184310) | Miscanthus rhizosphere microbial communities from Kellogg Biological Station, Michigan, USA - KBS Miscanthus M3-2 (SPAdes) (version 2) | ecosystem: Host-associated > Plants > Roots >... | reverse complement strand
TGGTTTTACCTTGTTTGCCCTTTTTGGTAGTAATGATCACCACGCCGCCTGCCGCCTTTGAACCATAGATTGCTGCAGCAGATGCGCCTTTCAGTATTTCAATGTTCTCAATATCTTCGGGCCTGAGGTCAGCTATACGGCTTGATGGGTTATCCTGCGTGGAGGTTGGGCCCACGCTGCCCGCTTGCGTTACTGCATTTAACCCGCCGGATGTTGCTGAGTTATCCAGATAAACCCCATCTACAACATACAATGGCTGGGTATTGCCGTAAACCGACGTAACCCCACGTAATTTTATAGAAATACCACCGCCTGGTGCGCCGGAGTTGGCGTTGATGTTCGCCCCAGATATCTTCCCTTGAAGGGCTGCGTCGAATGTTTGTGCAGGCGCTACGCCATTTAACTCTTTTGCACCGATCGCTTCAACAGCATTGGCAAGGTTCTTTCTTTTTACTGAAGTGGCCAAACCTGTTACCACTACTTCATCAAGGCGCGATACGTCTTCCTGTAGTTTGATATTAAAGTTTGTACTTCCGGCTGTGTTAACATTTTGTGTTTTATAACCGATGATACTCACTATCAATACCGCATTGTTGGATACGCTGATGGAGAACTTTCCATTGGCATCAGTCGTGGTCGCTTGCGTAGTGCTTTTTACCGAAATGGTAGCGCCTGGTATCGGCGTATTATTCGCTGCTGTAACCGTTCCTGTGATTGTCCGGTTTTGGGCGAATAGTGAAAATGGAAATATGACCATGAATAGCCATATCAGTAAGTGATGTAAATTCTTTCTCATTGTGATTTGGGTTGAATGAATAGTTTATATTTTAGTTCATATCTCTTGCTTGTCGGCTAGGGGTTGCTTGTTTGTGAAAACGTGGTTCCCATAACCATTTTCAGCGATCTGCCTTGCTCTCAGGGGATAAGAAGACAAATCCGCCGGCGTATTGGAAGCTAATCCATCGACATAGCGGTTGAACATGCAAAAAGCAGCCGTGATCAATACGGTGTCATGGATATCCTTATCGGTTGCTCCGTGTAGTTTAGCTGTTTCCACCTGCTCGGTTGTAACCAGTTTACCGCCTTTCTGGGCGCTGCCGGCGATACGCAGTAAGGCTTTCATTTTATCCGATATCGGAGCTTGGTCCAGGTCTTTGATCACCTCGTTTACCAACTGATTATTATCATTGAGGTAACAAGTAACAATTGCACCATGTGAATGCTGACAGTAAAAGCAATCATTTAAATGGGATACATAAGTTGCTATCAACTCTCTTTCGGCCATGGTAAGACCTTCATTAGTTCTTAAAAGCAGGTTTGCCAGTACACCCATAGGTTCGGCAGTTTCCGGACTAAAGGCCATTAATGACCGTATTCCCGGTAAATCTTCATTTACGTTAATATGTGGCATCGTTAAAAAATTTTAATGGATAATGGATTGATCTGACATAATTTGTCGATCATCCAGTATTACAATCGCCTTAATATGATCTGTCGATACCAATGGGCACCACAATCATAAAAGGCTCAATAAGTTTAGATTTCCCGGATTTAGAAATTGCATTGAGCTTCGCATAAATGCGGCATATTCAGATATGTATAAAACATATCCAACAACAATATATGCTAGAGCAATACTGTAAAAAAACGAACCAGGAAAACGGAATTAAGCTTCGGGCGGCCGGGCGCCAACTTCGAGTGTGGGTTTCAGGACACCGGCGGAGATAAAGCTATAATTTAGCTTCTTAATTGTCACTCCCGGTGAGTTAGTATAGATAAATGTAAGGTATTCACTTTCGTTTAAACTCTTTTTGGTCAATGGGTTATTAGAGTGCTTGGTGTTAGAGGTCGGCAAATCATTGACCAGCTTTCCATATAGCACATTGGCTTTAACCAGTTTGGTTAGCTCGGGGTTAGGAACTACGCGGAGATATAGCGTATCACGTGTTATTTTGATTTCGGCATAATCATACCTTGCGCCCTTAACTTCAACCTGACCACTGATGGCCTGGTATCCGTCCCAGTCCTGCTGCGTAGGCATGTCGACAGGTATTTTAACCTCCACCAGGTCTGAATGTCGGTAATGATTGTTGTTGATTTTGTCGAAAACCTTAACATCAGACCGATACATCATGTATTGAAAAAACAAGTCATACCCACCTGAATTAAACAGTATGGCAGCAAGCATCAATATGCCGAATAGTTTTTTCAATTAAAAAGGTAACATTGGTTCAAACTAAAGGTATTTGAAATATTTTAAAATACAAATATTGTTAAAGAAATAATTCTAATAACTACGCTTGATATTGAGTGGTTATTGGAATTATAAAACAAAAAACGCCCTTCATTTTTATGAAAGGCATTTTGGGTCGAATGCAATACGAATATCGAACAAGTTTGTCGCTGATTTAAACCGAATTGCGGATTTAGACAATCGGCTGAAAGAGTTTAATTCTTTTCATAAGGACAATGAACACTAGTCATTTTTTAAAATATTGGAATCAACGTGGAACTTTAAAACACCAACTCAACCCCACTTTTCAATCCCTCATCATACTTTTCTTTATTGAATTTGTAGAGATAAGGTGGCCGATGACCGCTAATTTGTCTTTTCTCGTTCAGTTTAGTAATTATGCCTGTGGCTAACAGTTTTTTCGTGAAATTCCTGTCATCAAGTGATTTAGCCAGGATCGTTTCGTAAAGGCTGTGTATTTCCGGTAAAGTGAACTTTTCTTCCAGCAATTCATAACCTATCGGATAGTGAGCAATATGCAGACGAAGCGCTTTCAAGGCTTCTTTTATAATTAATTCATGATCAAACATCATTGGTGGTAACTCGCTCACAGGCCACCACTGGCAGTCCGCTTCGAACTCAGCTTTCTCGACTCTCACCTTGGAGAACTCGGTGAGCGTATAAAACGCGACTGAAACGAAATAATCAAATATCCAGGAATCTTCAGGTATTTCATAGCCTGTCACCTCAGCGATATGTTTTGCGGTAAAACCACTATCAAGTACGCGTTGGGGATTACCAAATGATCGAAACTGCTGGAAGAACAAACCGGTCAAGCGAGTTCGCGTGAAAGCCACCCTGGCTGCCGCTTCTTCGATTGATTCAGTTCTTTTTATATAGCCACCAGTCACAGTCCATTTATCTACGGTAAAGGGCTGTTGCAGCAAAACCTTAAGTTCTTTCTCATGATAGCCGAATATCACGTTGTCCACAGCAACATTTAAAAGGAATTTTCCTGAGTCGTTCAAGATATCATCAGCCATGTCACTCTCCTTAGTTTTAAATAATCCTAGTTGATAATGAAAAAAGGTCCGGGCAAATATACAATTTTAATCTTTTCGTAAAAAATACGGATTGAAATTTGGAATTGATTTTTCTTTTTCTATACCTTTACGTAAAATATACGAAAAGGTAATATGAGAACTCCCCTCCAAATAGTATTATTAATCTGTTTTTTTACGCTGACGTCCTCCTTATTTTGCAATGCTCAGGATTCGAGGGCAATATCATTCGACAAAAACTGGCGCTACCGCAAAGACACGGTAACCGGTGCAGAACAACCGCAATATTCAGATAAAGGTTGGAGACTGCTAAATCTGCCGCACGACTGGAGCATTGAAGATCTGCCAAACCAGAAGGAAGGAGAAGTTCAGGGACCTTTTACCAAAGCGTCCGTGGGCAAAGCCGCAACAGGATTTACCGAAGGGGGTATCGGCTGGTATCGTAAAACGTTTACGCTTGATAAGGCCTTTATAGGGAAAAAAACTTATATACTGTTTGACGGTGTTTACATGGATGCCGATGTGTGGATAAACGGTCACCACCTGGGTAATCACCCCTACGGCTATACTTCGTTCTCTTATGACCTGACTACCTTTCTGAATCCGACTGGTAAACCGAATGTAATAGCTGTGCGCGCAAAAAATATTGGCAAGAACAGCCGCTGGTATTCGGGCTCCGGTATTTACCGCCATGTGTGGCTGCTCCCTATTAACCCGGTTCATATCAAATTGTGGGGCAATTATATCACCACACCCGATGCCTCAAAAGAAAAGGCGACGGTAATCGTCCAAACTTCCGCAGATAACAAGTCGGCAAAACAGCAGGCAATTAATGTAAAAGTAGATCTGCTTGATCCTTTAGGCCAGGTAGTAGCTTCTCAAAAGCAGCCGCTGACTGTACCAGCCGATAGCAGTGCTGACCTGTCGCAAAAATTGACCCTCACCAGTCCAAAATTATGGGGATTAAACAACCCGGTGTTATATAAGGCCAAGGTAACCCTGACCGTGGGCAACAAAACAATCGACCAGACGGTTACGCCATTTGGCATCCGCAGTCTGCAGTTCGATGGGCAAAAAGGCCTTTTGCTCAATGGGCAAGTTGTAAAACTGAAAGGCGGTTGCATCCATCATGATCTTGGGCCGTTAGGAGCTGCCAGTATCGACCGGGCTGAAGAACGAAAAGTGGAGTTGATCAAAAAGGCCGGATACAATGCACTTCGTACAAGCCATAACCCTCCCTCGCCGGCATTGCTAAGTGCATGTGACAGGTTGGGGATGCTGGTTTTGGATGAAGCTTTTGATATGTGGGAGAAAGCGAAAAATGCGCAGGACTATCACCTTTATTTTAAGGAATGGTCGCAGCGCGACCTGGAATCGATAATACTGAGAGACCGAAATCATCCGTCCGTGATCATGTGGAGCATCGGAAACGAAATTTTTGAAGCGCCTGACTCGTCAGGTTATCGCATTGCCAAACGCCTGTCGGACGAGATCAGGAAGTTGGATCCTACCCGCCCGGTTACAGATGCCATTGTTTTTTTGCCTGGTTATACCCAAAAGCCCTGGGCAGCCTATGAACCGCATGTGGCAAATCTTGATATCGACGGTTACAATTACTTCCTGGATCGATCAGCTTATTTTCAGCGGGATAGCGCAACGCTTCATCGTTTCGAAACAGAGCGGGTCAAGCATCCCGGCAAGCTGTATACTTCGACCGAATATTTGCCTGGTTCGGCGCTGGAAAACTGGGACGAAACCGAAAAATACCCCTGGTTCCTCGGCGGTTTTTGCTGGACCGCGATGGATTACATCGGGGAAGCCGGGATAGGTAAATCGATATTGGTACCCGAGTCACAAAAACTACCAAAGGGGATTGCGGCAATGGGACTATTTTACCGAAATAACTGGCCAGTGTATAATGCTTATTGCGGTGATCTTGACCTCATCGGTGACCGTAAGGCAGAATCATATTATAAAAGTGTAGTTTGGCGAAATAGTCCGGTTGAAATGCTGGTGCATCGTCCAATTCCTGACGGCCAGAAGGAAGTGATAGCGACCTGGGGAATGCCCGATGAACTCAAATCATGGACCTGGCCGGGGCAAGAGGGGAAAAAATTGCAGGTAGATGTCTACACCAGGAGTAAAACAGTAAAGCTTGAATTAAACGGAAAAGTCATTGCAGAGCAGACAATTCCTGAAGAATCGATCACCGCCACTTTTCAAATCGAATATCAACCAGGAATATTGGTAGCAAAAACGTTTGACAACGGTAAAAAAACGGGGTCAACTGTTTTGTCAACTACTGGCAAGCCAGTTGGCTTACGACTTATTGCCGATCGCAAAAATATAAACGCCGATCCGAATGACCTTTCTTTTGTCAGTGTAGAAGTTATCGACAGCAAAGGGGATGTGGTGCCTTCGGCTGACGGGCTGGAAATCAATTTCAAACTAACCGGCAATGCAACCATCGCCGCCGTCGGGAATGGCAATCCTTCGGATATGTCCAGCTTTCAGCAGCATCATAAACAAGTTTACCAGGGCAAAGCGCAAGCTATCGTAAGGCCAACTGGCGGTAAAGGGACTGCAATATTAACGGCCTCGGCTAAAGGATTGCAAGGAAGTTCTATACAACTACAGATCAAATAACACTATAGAGAAATAATTAATAAATCATTAAACAATAAAAAATCATGAAAAAGCTAAGCTTAATTTTTACAGTAGTTATAGGCCTGTTACTTTCTTCAAATGTAAAGGCCCAAACCAAACCTGATTATTATCCTGGAAAATGGAATGTACTCATCATGGGCACACCCAACGGAGATTCTAAAATGACTTTCGTACTGGAAAGAAAAGATGGCAAATTAGCAGGCGCTGTGCAGGATTCAACAGGTAAGGAATTAACTAAAATTACTTCTGTAGAAGAGAAAGATAAAACCATAACTGCGGCTTTCACTATCCAGAGTTATGACGTTACACTAACGCTTGACCCGGTAGATGACGACCACGTTAAGGGCAGCCTGATGGGTATGTTTGATGCAAAGGGTGTTCGGATCAAAGACGGCAAATAGCCCAAAAAACAAAGACTATGAAGTTTCGCCTAATGATCATCACTGCGTTTTTTTATATAATAAATGCATACGCACAAAATGGGAACGACCCAAATACCTTTGCAAATCCGTTGAACCTAAGTTACAGGTTTCAATTGCAGAAACCTTCCCGTCGTGAAGCAGCTGATCCGGCGCTTATCTTGTTTAAAAATAAATACTACCTGTTCGCATCAAAATCAGGAGGATACTGGTCATCTGATAATTTGGTCAGTTGGAATTTTGTCACCACAAAAGACCTTCCGCTGGAAGATTACGCGCCTGCCGCAGTTGCAATGGGTGACTCGGTTTATTTTATGGGCCTGAACAAGTGTATTTACAGTTCAGCTGACCTCTCTAACGGGAACTGGCACGTTGCCAAAAAAGATTTCCCGGTGAATGCTGGTGACCCTGATCTTTTCCTGGATGATGACGGGCGTCTTTATCTGTATTTTGGGTTGTCGAATACGAAGCCTATTTCAGGTGTTGAGCTTGACCGGAGGACGCTTAATCCAATCGGTCAGCCAACGGAATTATTTAATACCAATAGTAATGATTTTGGATGGGAGCGTCCGGGTGATTACAATACCTTAAAAAGAAGACCTTTTTTAGAAGGCTCGTGGATGACCAAGCATAATGGCAAATACTATTTGCAATATTCCGTACCGGGCACAGAGTTTAAAAGTTATGCTGATGGACTGTATATTGCTGATTCTCCCCTGGGGCCGTTTACTTTAGCTGATAATAACCCATTTTCCTATAAGCCGGAAGGCTTTATTGACGGGGCCGGTCATAGCAGCACTTTCCGGGATAAATATGGCAACTTCTGGCATATTGTCACAATGACCATTTCCATTAAGCATCCGTTTGAACGGAGACTTGGGCTTTTTCCTGCATTTTTTGATAAAGATGGTATGTTTTACACCTATACCGGGTTTGGTGACTTTCCGCATATAGTTCCGCAAAAACTAATGAAAGGTCCCGGGGATTATCAGCCGTCAGGTATGCTTCTTTCTTACAACAAACCGGTTGAGGTGTCCTCGGAATTGCCCAATCATCCGAAAGAGAACGCAACATCAGAAAACATTAGAAAATACTGGAGCGCACAAACAGGGAATAAAGGCGAATGGATCATAGTCGATCTGCAAGATCGGTGTAAAGTGAATGCTGTTCAAATCAACTTTGCCGAGGAAGGTACACAACTGCTGGGAAGATCGGATTCGATCTATTATCAATACTTACTGGAATACTCGAATGATAAAAAAACATGGAAGAAGATCGTAGATAAAACAACAAATAAAACAGACGTCCCGCATGACTTTCTTCAACTGCCAAGCCCTGTTTCGGCACGACATATCCGACTAACCAATTATCATATCCCGGATGGAAAATTCGCGATTTCGGGTTTGCGTGTTTTCGGAAAAGGCAACGGTAAGGCTCCTCAACCTGTAGCATCCTTTACAGCAAAACGTGATTCAAGTGATGCCCGTGATGTGAAATTATCCTGGCGAAAAAGCTCCAATGCAATCGGGTATAATATTCGCTTCGGCACAAAGCCGAATAAACTCTACGAAAACTACCAGGTGTTTAATACTGACACATTAAGCATCCATAGTCTGAACAGGCTTAAGGTGTATTATTTCGCAATAGAAGCCTTCAACGAAAACGGAATTACAAAGGGAAAAACCATATTAAAAAAATAAAATCGATGACACCTTCAAAAAAATCATTATTAAGCTTCTTGTTGCTTTTATACATAACAGGAATTTCGTTTACGGCTCGGAGTCAACAGACAAACGGGTTGCCTCAGTTAGGAAAAGCCCCGGTAAAGGATGTGATCGCTGCTATGACCTTGGAGGAAAAAGCATCGCTGGTCGTGGGCGGAGGGATTAACATTCCGCCTGCTATGAGGAAAAATAAAATGTTCGCAAGCATGGTTGCACAGCCGGGTACTTTAGCAGCAAATACGGTTAATCCTGTTGCAGGCACGGCTGGAAACACAGTTGCGATACCACGGCTGGGCATACCCTGTATCGTGGTAAACGATGGCCCGGCAGGCTTACGCATGATAGGAGGCTTTGGGGGACAGAAGTATGAATGCACAGCGTTCCCGGTAGGTACCCTGTTAGCATCCAGTTGGGATAAAGATCTGATTTTTAAAACCGGGCAGGCGTATGGCAATGATGTATTGGAATACGGGGTCGATATATTGCTCGCACCCGGTATGAACATACAGCGTAACCCTTTATGCGGTAGAAATTTTGAGTATTATTCCGAAGACCCATTGTTATCAGCCACGATTGCTGCCGCCATGGTAAACGGTATTCAGTCGCAGGGTGTAGGCGTATCAATAAAACATTTTGCCGCAAATAACCAGGAGACTGACCGGCAAGCCGTAAATACGATTGTAAGCCGACGGGCTCTTCGCGAGATATATCTCGAAGGTTTTAGGGTCGCATCCAGGGAGTCACACCCATGGACCGTCATGTCCTCCTACAATTTACTAAACGGAAAATACACATCCGAAAACTACGATTTGCTGACTACTGTATTAAGAAAAGAGTGGGGTTATAACGGGCTTGTGATGAGCGATTGGGGTGCTGGAAAAGATGCTGTTGCACAGATGAAAGCAGGGAATGATCTGCTAATGCCCGGCCCTAATCAGGTTAATACCATTATGCAGGCAGTAAAGAATGGTACCCTGGATGAAAAAGTGTTAGACAGAAATGTAGAAGATATCCTTAACCTTATTGTTAAGACTCCGCGTTTCAAAAACTATAAGTACTCAAATAAGCCTAATTCCATAGTGAATGCGGCAATGTCACGAAAGGCAGCCACCGAGGGAATGATATTATTAAAAAACACCGATAGTGCACTTCCATTTTCGGAAAAAATAAAAAGCGTTGCCCTGTTTGGAAATACTTCATACCAGGCGTACATAGGAGGTTCGGGTAGTGGTTATGTGGCAGTAGCCTATTCGGTAAATTTAATTGATGGCTTGAAAAATGCGGGTTATACGACCGACGAATCCCTGAAAGAAAAATACAAAACCTTCATGACCGAAAAAGCGCCCAAAGGCGGCGATATGATCGCCAACATAATGGGTGGCAAGAAACGAGCGCCTGAAATGGCTATAGCCGATTCGCTGGCTGAAAAAATGGCTGAAAAATATGATATAGGAATTTTCACGATCGGACGGAACTCGGGCGAAGGCGAAGACAGAAAAGTGGATAACGATTTTAATCTTTCAGCGACTGAAACGGCTTCAATGAACACTATTTGCAAGGCGTTTCATGCCAAAGGGAAGAAGGTTGTTGTGGTACTTAATATCGGCGGGGTTATCGAAACGGCAAGCTGGAGAAGCAATCCTGACGCCATATTGCTCGCCTGGCAGCCAGGCCTTGAAGCAGGAAACGCTATAACAGATTTACTCAGTGGGAAAGTAAATCCTTCCGGTAAACTGGCGCAAACCTTCCCTGTATCTTATGCCGATGTTCCTTCTGTAAAGAACTTTCCCGGTATAGAAATAAAAGGTGATTCTACCATAAAAAGAGAGGTGGTTTATGAAGAAGGTATTTATGTAGGTTATCGTTATTACAACACTTTTGGCGTAAAAACTGCCTATCCGTTTGGATATGGTTTAAGCTACACCAAATTTGCATTCAGTGACATAAAGCTAAGTTCAACTACATTCGTTAAGAAACTTACCGCCACCGTAACCATCACCAATACCGGCAAGGTCGCTGGGAAGGAGGTTGCAGAACTTTACCTAACAGCTCCGAAAGGACAATTGGATAAGCCATCGGCGGTACTTAAAGGATTTGCAAAAACACGATTACTGAAACCGGGCGAATCCCAAACGCTAACTTTTGCGATAAGTTCAAGGGACCTGGCTTCGTTCAATACTGGTCAATCGGCGTGGATTGCAGATGCGGGACAATATCAGGTAAAGGTTGGTTCATCGAGTGAGGACATAAAATTGACGCGACCATTTATACTGGCTAAAACGTTGGTAGTCGAAAAGGTCAACAAAGCTTTATCGTCACCGACGGCCATTGCTGAACTTAAGAGAAAAAACCAAAAATAAGGGTATGAAAGCTGAAAATAAAACAATTTTGGTTACAGGTGGTGGCAGCGGTATGGGCCGAGAGTTGGTGCTGAACCTGCTCACAAAAGGAGCAAAGGTAGCAGCGATAGACATCAATGAAAAGTCTTTGCAGGAAACCGCGGTATTGGCAGGCGACAGGAATGTAAATTTAAGCTTGTTTGTGACCGATATTACCGATAAACCGGCGGTGGAAGGCTTGTTGGATAAAATGATCAGCAAGTTCGGTGCAGTCGATGGCATTATCAACAACGCAGGTATTATTCAGCCATTTATAAAAGTAAATGACCTGAGTTACGAGGTGATTGAACGGGTAATGAATATTAACTTCTACGGTACACTTTATTTGATTAAGACTTTTCTGCCACACCTGCTTACCAGGCCCGAAGCGCATATTGTTGACATATCCAGTATGGGCGGATTTTTACCCGTGCCAGGGCAAACCATATACGGCGCGTCGAAGGCGGCAGTAAAGTTGCTGACTGAAGGACTTCATTCTGAATTATCCGGCACGAATGTGAGAGTGACGGTAGTTTTTCCAGGCGGCGTCCGCACCAATATCATGTCCAACTCCGGCCTTGCCGACCGGATGTCTTCTTCAACAGAAGGTGCTCAAAAGATATTGCCTGCCGAAAAGGCCGCAGCGCTGATTATTGACGGGATGGAGCAAAACAGTTACCGTGTCTTAGTGGGCAAGGATGCCAAAATGTTGGATCTGCTTTATCGCCTGAATCCGGCGTACGCTGCCGGGCTGATTGCCAAAAAAATGGGCGCATTGCTTTCGCCGAAATAAGATTATTGGCAATATCGCCGGTAGATGAAAAGTGCGTGTGAATGACCTGATTGGACCTATAATTAACAGGATATAAAATTGTAAGTTTATGTATCATTAGTGGACAATTCAATAAAAATTGCAAATGGTTAAACCGATAAAAGAAACCGCTCATAAAAAAAATGCTACTATCACCTGCAAGAATTGCGGTAACAAAGTATCTGACAATTTTTGTAGTAGCTGTGGACAACGGGCAGACACCCACAAACTGACCATGCATTTTATTTTGCATGATCTGCAACATGGACTGATTCATTTTGATAAAGGAGTTTTGTACACAACCAAGCAACTTTTGACAAGACCCGGTCACACTATCCGCGAGTTTTTGGAAGGAAAAAGAGCCAGGCATTTCCAGCCTTTGTCCTTTGTCATTGTGCTTGCCACTTTTTATGGATTACTCTGGCATTACTTAATTTTCGACCATCTTCACGCGAGTCTAATTGAGCCCAAGGACGACATAACCGGAGCTTCCGGGAAAATCGTTACCTGGATAACTGAGCATTTTGCTTTTGACGGTCTAATCCTGATCATAACTAGCACCTTGGTTTCCTATGTCATTTTTAAAAAACGGAAATATAATCTTGCAGAACACCTCGTTTTGAATACATACTTAATGGGATTGTTTTTAATTGTTAGCCTACTCGTTTTCCCCATTGTTTATATTTTCGGTAACGCAGCAACTCTGCAATATGGCATAGTTCAACAAGGTTTTCTACTCGTTTTAATGTGCTGGTGTTATGCCCAATTCTTCAATAATAGTTCGAAGGGCAAAATTATCAGCCTCGCTTTTATTGCCTTTTTTATTACTTCGCTTCTAAACTCGGCTATTGGATATTTTGCAAGTTGGATAGTAAGGCAATTCTAGGGAGGGATATCCCTTATTAATGAATTCATACGCGTAGTCTAATTATCTTGGCGTTTTACATTCAAAAGTCCAGCACAGCATCAATCGCTTCATCCGCTTTTTTAAATGAGAAATTGGATTGATATTTCATTGTCGTCAATACACTTTCATGCCTATACATTTTTGTAATACTTTAGGGTGTATCTCTTTTTCTTCAGCCCGTTGCGCGAAGGAATGCCTGGCTTTATGTAGAGAAGCATTTTTGGTACTCCCTATCCACTTCATGATTTTTACCATCGCATCGTTTAGGTATTTTACAATATGGTCGTGTTCTCCTCACGAATCTTTCTTCATTACCCTTATAGCGATCAGTTTGATGGGAAAACCTGGCTAAGTATATACAAGGATCCGCCGATGAGTCCGATGTTAACTATCAAAGTAATTAAATAGGCGAAAAAAGATAGAAAAAAGTGACTAACATTTTTCCCGGGGCCAATATAAACTGTATAAGCCCAAACAGAAAAAAGTGCAGGAATAGAAAGATCAGCCGCAAATTCCAAACCTGCTATACTTTTGTCATTGACAAAATATAAAAAGGGTAACAGTGCAAGTCGCGCGATAATCCTCACCCCACTGAGGTAGGAATTGATTACCAAATGCTCCAAATAAGTGATTCGATAAAATTTAAAAATCCGGAAATAAATAAGTGATGTCAACGGTAAGGTCGCCAATAAAACAATCAGGTAATGTTCATTCGCCCAATGGTTCAAAATAGAGACCGCTATGTTGACCTCATGATTTGGACTTTTGTAGTTAATAAAATTAGCCTCTTTGGAATAATGGGAAGCATAAGCATAAACGCCGGATATTATGATTAGGAAGGCGAACGGTTTAAAATGCCTGACACGCTCGCCCCTTATATAGTTTTTCAAAAATCTGCCCGGGTTAATGAGGAGCTTGCCAAGAGTAAAAAAAAAGCCCCTGTCAACGTGCATAATGCCATGTTGCAACTCGTGTAAAATGAAGTGGCTATCTAATTTTCCAACCTTAGCATCCTGCCCGCAATTATTGCAGAAGTTTCCGTTAAATTCAAAGCCACAGTTCTTGCATTTCATGCTTTTATTTATTTTGAGTCTGACAACGATAAACCGACTACATCACTTTGGAAGAATAGTTACTATTACTCGTTTATAACGGGTAAGGCTTGGTGTGCCCTTATCTGTTACTTTCAGAATGAAGTGAGCCGTTTGAGGGCTGTCTACCTGCGGCGCTTTTACTTCAGGTATTACGGACATATTTTGAGCAGGTTGGATAATTATCTTTCTGTTTAAGGTGCCTGCTTCCTGATATTGAAACCAAAGAAAACTTAGAGCATCTCCATCGGGATCATAAGAAAGACTACCATCAAGTGAAAAGGTTTCACCGGATTTTACAGTAAGTTGGTCAGGCATATTTAGCTTGGCAATCGGAGGATGGTTTGCATGATGATAATCGGCAGCAGTACACCAGCTCATTCTTGCTGCAAAGTCATTTTGGAAATCTTCCCGCCATCTCCAAATAGTAACATGGTTGTCTTTGTAGGTAGTCGTATCCTTTACTACGGCTCTTCCCCATTTTCCTTTAACCATCGGGGTAAACTCATCAGTTGCATTTGTCCAAAAAGGTCTGGTTTCTTCTTCCAGCGGCACTATCCATTTTTTCATAGGATCAAAGGGGGGCTTGTAAAATTCGTAACGGCCTCCCCAACCACCCCAGTTAGGATGTTCCGGTTCGTTAAGTCCGTTCGGTATCAGCGATAACCATGACGGGGTATCGCCCTCCATTCCAAAGGATACATCAGGGTAAATCGCGCCCAATGGTCCATGTCCCTCTTGAATATTATGCGCAAGCCAATCATTACTTACAACTTCGTTGTTGGCTCCGGGAAACACTCCGTTTATTGCCGACCATGTAGCTGCAACATAATTCCCTGGACTGGCGATGTAAAATAAATCAGGGAAATTCTTACGTATCCATGGACCAGTATTATCTTGGTCTGAAATGGTATACACCCTAAGCTTGCTGATCAACTGTTTTGCTTCTGCCTCGCTTTTGGTTTCTCGTATTCTAAATAATGCTTGGGCCAGTGTATTAGGCCCCCCCCAGACAGTTACCCATAAAGGACGGTCATCTTTTTTTTCCAGCATCTTAATAATCCATTCCGATCCCTCTGAGTCTTTGCCCTTACCTACTCCTTCCAGCCCATAAACCGGAAGGCCTTTCTTTATTAGGCTTAATAATTTTTGTGCTGTAGGAAACTCCGGTTCATGCTTTAGAAGATTGGGTTGCACCTTCGCATACGCAAGAACGACTTTTTCAATAAGTTCGGGGCTAACCTTTTTAGATTGGTGAATGGATGTGGAAGCGATGAGCCCTTCAATATCGATTTGATTTGCATAGAGCATTAAACGGACCATTGACATAAAATCATCAGGTTCGTTTCCGATGTCTGTAATAACAATCAAACGATGTTTTGTTAATGTTTGCGCTGATGCAGTTGCAGTTATCAAAAACATTATTGTAAATGCAAAAAATAACAATCTTACCTTTCTCATTTTTATCTTCATAGCGTTATGTTATACTGACGATTTGCAAATCGGTTACTGATTGATTTATGCTAAAATTCTCCTGCTTCACCACTACCCTTACCAGATCTAAGTTCTTAGTGGACATCTTCAATGGCAACATCAAAATGTCGTCCTGCCGAAACTACCCTCGCTGAGCTTGACTGGATAAACTGGAAGTACGAAACAGGCAGAGCAAGATGATATACAATTTTTAAAGGTTGCATGATGACTCGAATGCGATATGTTCGCTTATACTATCTTAAATTACTATTCTACTTTACTACCACCCTTACTCTGTCCAGATTTTGAATACGGGTAAATACCGTATTGGCATTTCCTTGCCGCTGAGACGCAACTCTTAATGTTGGGAAGTAAGTTCCGGGTTTTGAAAACTTGTATGTTGTTGTTACTTTAACGCTGGACCCTGATTTAGTGATTGCACTCCATTTGGCACTGATCGGAAAAACTCCGGACGTTACAAAATTCCACCCATGAAAATCGCCGCCCTTTTGAAAGAAGTCCTCAGGCAACCCTTCAAAGTTCCATACAGCTTTGACCACCTTGCCCATGTGTGCGGGTACATCCACGACTGCCGTAAACCTTACTGTTTGACCAACTTTCACTTCGGCGCGCTTACTTCCGTTTGCTTTTAACATTACCACAGGCTGTATTCCATGTCGTTCATTTGCTGCGGCTGGAATTACTACCTGCCCGTCGACAATTTTATAATTAGTACTGGCCGCCGGAGCTATACCTTTTTCAACCCAGGCGCTCATATCAAGAAGCGCTTGTTGCAAAACTCCGAGGTAACTAACGGTTTCGGTTGGATCGTCTTCTAATGAAATGTCGCCATGCAGCGAACGATCAGTGAACCACACCCTAAAGTTATTATCTATACTTTCGCCCAGGTTTGCCTTTACCTTTGTACGGTACCAGTCTGCTTGCCATGGAAAAGCTTCACGATCCCAAAGTGATTCAAGTAAGATCATTTTACCCTTGAACTTACCAGTCGGTAGGATACCTGCCGCGCCTTTTGTAAACAAAGGTCCCAACAAAAAGGGGCGCTGTGGGTATTTAGGTATGCCATCTGCATTGCGAAACTGATCCCACACATAATACTCTTTACCCGGCACCTGGTGGCGATGATAGGTTTGTATTGCCAGGAAGTTTGAATTGTCGACTATTACGGAATCCCCGACTTTAAGTTTTGCAATCACGGCGGGGTCGACCGGGCCAAAAACCACCTTGTCATCCATGATTTTAGTTATCGTCAGCACATTTCCAGCGGCAAGGCCGCTTTTGATGATCAAATCGCCGCCCAGGAAATAAACGTCCCTAAGCTTGTCCTGCAATTGAAGCGCAACCGGCATGCCCCCCTGCGCTCCTCCAACACTTTTCCATGCAGCGTCTGCCGTACCGCGGTCCTGCGCCGATACCGGCTTTGCCAGGCCTAAACTCACCGCCTGGTCGATTTCAATCGGCGCCTTGATAATATTCGTTTGCTGAATTCGGCCCTTTGTCAATGATGCAGGTGAATCATATCCCCGATAACCAGGCAGGCTCCAGAAATCATGATTGAAATACTGGGGGTCTATGCCAACGATTGACCGGTATAACACCGAAAAACCCTGTATCCCCAAATTTTTGTAGCCGAACCAGCTTCTCACAGGGAACCCCATTTTGGTGACTTCTTGAAGCACTGACCTTTCTTCATCATTCAGACCCGCATACATGTCACCGCTTCCACCCGGTTCAATGGCGTCAACGATTTGAGGGAACTTATCCCTCAAAACAGTCATAGCATACATGCGGACCGTAAATACGTTTGGAATGGCTTCGTCTGAACCCAATACATAGGGAACTATTCCGTCCCAAACACCATCTGTGCTTTCAAAGCCGCCAACCGTGCGGTAAGCACCGCCGCTGCCGCCAAAGGCATACCCATAAGGTCGTTTGCCTTCATATATCTTTTTTGCTACCATGCGTGAAAACTCGGCTGATGCCGCATTTACCCGGTAGGCTGCCAATGAAGGGTCCGATTTGGATGGATTGGTAAAGCTGAAATTTCCACCTTCATTCGTTTCAACGAAATATGCGCCGTTACTTAAACAAAATCCGATTTTGTCTTCTTCACCGGTTCTTCCCTGCGATCCATTTTCGCTATCAGGGAAAGGTGTAATGTATTGAAAAAAGTGTCCCTGATATTTTTCCTTTTGCGGGAAATAAAATGAAAACTTTGAACTGGTGCCCGTAAAGCCGCCATGAATATACCTGTGCCTGACCGGTTTGTCACGCCATTCATCCACATCTATGTAGGGCTGTCTGAATAATGTATCGCTTGTTTTAAATTCTTTCGCCAGGCCTGCGTCATGTACCAAACTATTCTGCGCTCTGGCAACCGAAATGCCGAAAACCAGCATAGTAAAAAAGCTTAACATGAGCCTGAAGGAGGTCACTTCGCTTTTGGTAAATCTTGAACTTTTCATTTCTATGCTTTTTTAAATATCTTTTATTTCCCGTTATTTTTAAGTTCATCTATCTGCACCTCAGGCACAAGCGCTTTATGAACTTTTTCAACAATAATTTCTTTGCTCAAACTAAATCCGGCGGAAAGTCTGATATCCTCGCTTGAGCTGCCGATTTTCAAAATATACTTGCCGTCCTCAGCTACCCATGATGATTGAGCGGCATCAAAGGAGGCAAGGTCGGCTGCCTTAACCAAAAACGTGATAGTTTGCGATGTACCTGGTTTAAGCAGGATTGTTTTTGCAAAGCCCTTTAATTCTTCAACCGGTTTATCCATGTTTTTATGTGGTGCACTTAGGTATAACTGTATGATTTCTTTACCTGGTTGGCTGCCCGTATTGGTAACCGTTACCTTAGCGGTTAATTGGCCTTTGAAAACGGTTGAGCTTAGTTTCAAATTGCTGTATTTAAATCTGGTATAGCTTAAGCCATATCCGAATGGAAATGCTGGCTGCACATGGAACGAATTAAAATAGCGATAACCTACATAGATGCCATCCTTATAAATAGCCTCAGTTGGTATCTTTGGCCCTGGCTCGCCAGGAAAATTAGGGGCTGAAGGCTCATCCTCGTATTTTGCGGGGAAGGTGACTACCAGTTTTCCCGAGGGATTAACAACGCCGCTCATCACATCAGCAATCGCGTTTCCGCCTTCTTCACCCGGCTGCCATACCAGCAAAATACCATCTACCTGTTTGCGCCAGCTTTCTGTTTCAACTGGGCCGCCAATATTGAGCAATACAACAACACGTTTATGTTTTGCGTGGAAGGCATTGACAACTGCATTCAAATTGGCGGTTTCAGTAGCCGACAAGTTAAAATCATTATCAACCTTTCTGTCATTACCTTCTCCTGCATTTCTGCTAATGGTAAAAATAGCCATATCGTTGTTTTCGGCCGCTTCCGTTATTGGTAAATCTGTAGCAGCAATTTCCGGTATCATGCGTGGAGCGTTTATTGTCATTCCTTTTTTCGGATGCGCCTTTTGGTCATCATTAATAAATGCCTTATACAATTCGGACAACTTTCCAGAAATTTGAAATCCCGCGTTAGTCAGGCCTTCAAAAATGCTCACATTATATGGTGTATTTACTTCGCCGCTCCCCGTTCCACCCCGAATGGTTTCATACGATCCAATTCCAAACAATGCGAGTTTGATGTTTTTCTTTATCGGCAAAGTACTGGCTTCATTTTTCAGCAAAACTATTCCTTCTGATGCGGATTTTCTGGCAATGACGGCATGTGCTTTCAGGTCAGGGTTATTTGAGTAGCGATAATTACGAAACGATGGCGTCTTAAGGATATAATGTAGAACCTGTTCTACATTGCTGTCAAGATCACTTTCACTGAGACGACCATCTTTTATAGCGTCAATGATCATCTGCTGTCTTGATTTACTTCCGGGCTCGATCAGATTATTGCCGGCCTTCATTTGTGCTGCCGCATCCCTTCCGCCATACCAATCTGACATGACCATTCCTTTGAATCCCCATTCATTTCTGAGGATGATAGTAAGCAGGTCATTCCGTTCGGACGTGTAAGTGCCGTTAACCTTGTTGTATGAACTCATCATCGTCATGGGTTGGGCATTCTTCACTGCAATTTCAAAACCTTTAAGATAGATCTCACGCAATGCCCGCTCGCTGATAATGGCGTTTATGGATGATCTGTTAGTTTCTATATTGTTCGCTACAAAGTGCTTGATAGAGGTGCCTACGCCATTTGACTGTATCCCTTTTACCATCGCCGCGGCTATATAACCGGTCACCACAGGGTCTTCAGAATAATATTCGAAGTTTCGGCCGTTTAGGGGATTCCTTTGAATATTCATTCCCGGTGCCAGGATCACATCTATGCCATATTCTTTGACCTCATTTCCAAAGGCGATACCGACTTTTCTAACCAATGAGGTATCCCAGGAGGATGCCAGCAGCGTCCCTACGGGCCATGCTGTTGCATAATAAGATTTTGCGCTGTCGCCTTTGTGAAAGGGATCTATTCGCACTCCGGCAGGCCCGTCCGCTAATACTGTTCCGGGTATCCCAAAACGTTTGATATTCATGGTATTCCCTGCTGCACCGGGTACCCGCCCATCGGCCTCGCCAACAACCGGACCGCTGCCTGCAAATCGCAGGCCCGTGCCTGTAACGAGTTGCACTTTCTCCTCCAGCGTCATTGCTTTTACGATAACGCTAACCGGGTCCTTGCCTAACTGGGGTAGCTGAGTTTGTGCTTTTGTCGTTATCGAAAGAAAAGTCAGGACTACTGCTGAAACTGAAGATTTGAAAAATCGAGCCATATGGATGCTGTTAAATTTTTATTTTTTTAAAGGGTAAAGGTGTGTTTTCCCGTGATAAGCAATTTTTCGTCTGAAACAGGGTTGTTATGATTACCTAAACACTTAACCAATTGATCTTTTCACGGCGCAAAGCGATGATTATTTCTTTGCCGGATCGCTTTCTTTTATGCGCGTGCCCTTTGCATCAAACATACCCATTACGCTTCCTTTTACATGGTCATCGTCCATCGGGCTGAGCGAAAGTGTAACATCATGGTCATTGATAGTAAATTCAGCATTGATGGTTTTATCATTCTCGTCAATCTGGGTTATTTTAGAGACTTCCTTATCGGTGGAGTCCCGCACCATACCGATTAGTTTGCCATCTTTGCGCTCGAAAGCAAATGTCAATTTAGTATCGCCATTGGGAGTACCAATAACAGTAATTGCCCATTTCCCTACAAAGTAGTTGGCTGTAGACTGAGCCTCTACGGCTGGTGAAAATAATAGCCCGATTATAAGAGCTAATAATACGCTTAACTTTTTCATTTTATTATGGGTTAATTTGTATTCTGTTCATATGACAGAATAAAGATAAGTTTGTTACATCAGAATTAAAATTAATTCTGTTATTTTTACAGAATAGTTTTTTATGGCTTACACAGTATTAGATATCATTCAACATCCCGAGAATTATCTTCCTAATATCCAGGTCGATAATGTAATTTTAGGATATCACGATAAAGAGTTAAAGGTGCTGTTACAGCAGACCATTGCAACGAATAAGTGGTCGATCACGGGCGGGTACGTTGGCAGAGCAGAATCGACAGACGAAGCTGCTAACCGCATTGCCTTGTCGAGGACCGGTTTGGAAAAACTCTTTCTTCAGCAGTTCCGAAGTTTTGGTAGTGTAAGCCGGTCGGAAGACCCGGAAAAAAATGCAGCGAATATGAGCAAATTAACTGGCATTGAGGTTAAAGAAGATCTGTGGATTTTTGATCGGTTCGTATCACTGGCGTATTATACCCTGACGGACTTTTCGACAGTGAAGATCAAAAAATGGCCGCTGGGTGCAGATTCTAAATGGTGGCCGGTGAATGAGCTTCCGCCATTACTTTTCGATCATAAGGAGATTATTAGTGAGGCTATAAAAGCTTTAAGGATGCATATTGCTTTTTATCCAATTGGTTATAACCTGTTATCGGCTAAATTTACTTTGCCGGAAATTCATGCGCTTTATGAAACTATTTTAGGCAGGACTTTAGATGAACGCAACTTCCAACGCAAGCTATTGTCGTCTGGAATAGTCACCAAATTGGCTGAAACCAGACGCATAGGTCCTCACCGGGCTCCCTTTCTTTATGAGTTCGACCGAGCAAAATATAATGAAGGCTTACAGCGCGGCATTGTTTTAGCTTTTTAGCTGATTAATAGTAACACCCGATAGCATTCCTCAATCACAAAGAATGGAAAGATTAAAAAATAAAGTAGCAATTATTACAGGCGGAGCCAGTGGCATCGGAAAAGTTACAGCCCGATTATTCGCTGCCGAAGGGGCAGCAGTGGTGATAACCGATATCAACGAGCCCAAATTGAAACTTGTTGCCGAAGAGATCGCAGCTTTCGGAGGCAAAGTATTGGCAGTCAAACAAGATGTGACGTCCGAATACGACTGGATTATAGTCGTGCAATCTGCATTAGATGAATTTGGCAGGATCGATATTCTATTCAACAATGCAGGCATCGAGATCAAATCAGGAAAATGGGCGGATATCTCTTTGGAAGATTTTCAACGAATATTAAACGTAAACCTGGTAAGTCAGTTTTTAGGGATCAAAGCTGTGGCGAACGAAATGATTGCCAACGGAAAAGGGTCTATCATCAATATGTCTTCCACCGCCGGATTCATAGCTACAAAGGCGCATCCTGCCTACACGGCTTCAAAAGGAGGGTCAAGACTGCTGACAAAGGCAGCGGCAAAGGAGTATGCCACCTCCGGTCTCAGAGTCAATTCGATACATCCCGGAATTACCCTAACCGAGTTGACAATAGGGCTTATGGACAGTGAAGAGGGGCGAAAATACCTCAACTCATCGAACCCTATGCAAAGAGCGGCCACTGGGGATGAAATAGCCAATGCAGTATTGTTCCTGGCTAGTGATGAATCGTCATTTGTAACTGGGACTGAACTTGTGGTAGATGGCGGTCAGATTTCAGTTTAACCAGATATTCCGGGGCCATTGATGAACGCGGTCTGGAAAAAAGTTCAGAGCGTTCCGTTACCTTTAACTATGCTAACTTGCCGGTTTAAATATCAAAATAAATATTAATCAACACAGCTCATTGGTCTAATGCTTTGACTTATTCGCCCCATGCTTCCGGCACGGCGGATATCCCCATCTTTTAAATGAGTTGTGACCCAGGTCGTGGCCTTGCGGTAACTCGGCGAATTGGTAAGCCTCGGCCCGTTAAGGTCGGTCAGCTTATAAGCTCTGGAATAGTCAACAAATTGGCTGAAACCAGACGGTTAGGTCCTCACCGGGCTCCCTTTCTTTGTCAATTTAATAAAGTGCAGTATGATCAGGCTTTAGAAAATGGGCTTGCTTTAATTTTTTAATAGCGATCAGCACTTCGTTCAATACAGAGCAATCGGCCTGGGTCGCCGATCCAGGCCGATATGAAGTAAAGATCGGCGCTTCCAGCGAGGATATTAGACAAACTGAGTCGTTTACATTGAATAAAAGAACTATCGTTGAAAAAGTTACCAGGGTGCTAATGCCTCCTATCGACGTTGCTGACCTAAAAAGCAGAAATCAGCAATACCGAAAATGAAAGCTGAGAACAAAGAAAATGGGGGCATAACTTTCGTCGAGATAAGGCTAAGTTCATATTCGGCTATTGAATACAAAGAGCCCGTGCCTACCAGATCTGACCATTAATTAACTCAATACAAAATCGTAGGTTTAAGCATTGTAAGCTCAAAGCGAACAAAGAAAACAAATGGGTAAAACGTTGAAAAAACCTTCTCATAAAGCAACTGCTATAATCATCTGCAAAAACTGCGGTAACGAAGTATTTAACAATTTTTGTAATAGATGTGGAGGTAGTAAGGGTTGATCATGGTGCAAATTTCGAACCAGTTTATAGCTGATTTACAGAAAATAGCACGAATTTGAATACCTTAATGGGTCGATCTCGAACCGACTTAGAAATTATTGAATGTTCATTTTTTAAAGTTCCTTATTAAAGGAAACTAAAAAAGGGCACATAAATGCATTAGCTAAAAGGTGTGATATTTTTGTTGATTGACTTACGACGGGGTTAATTGTCAAAACCGTTAGCCCATTTACAAAGAGGTATTACAAGAGATATAATGGTAGCTTAGTACCAGTTTACATAATCGACGATGACAGAGCTGATCAAAAAAAATATCATTAAACATATTGCTCTTTCTGAAGAGGAAACTGAAGCATTTTGCAGTTTATTTCAACAAAAACTCATTGGTAAAAAAAGTTTCTTGCTGAGAGCAGGTGAAATTTGCAGGTTTGAGGGTTTTGTTAACAAAGGACTTTTTCGAGTTTATCATATCGACCAGAATGGTTTTGAGCAAATATTATACTTCGCAGCTGAGAATTGGTGGATTACTGATATTGACAGTTTTACCAATGGTATGCCTTCGCAACTTTACATAGAGGCAATTGAAGATAGTGAGGTGTTACTGATTTCCAAAAAGGATAAAGAATTTGCTTATACCAATCTGCCTAAAATAGAAAAGCTATTCCGGGTAATGACTCAAAAAACTCATGTGGCCTTACAGAGGAGAATGATAGACAATTTAAGTAAAACTGCAGACCAGCGCTATCTCGACTTCATGGAGAAATATCCTGAATTATTCCAACGCCTTTCTAACCTGCAGATAGCTGCTTATTTAGGGATCAGCCATGAGTTCCTGAGTAAGATCAGAAAGAAGATAGCTGGTCAAAAATAAAGGCGGTTTTTAATTTATTGAACTTGTTCAATCTTTTTGCGCTATAGATGGATGCACTTTTGCATTATCATTTAAAGCACTTACAGATGAAGCAAATTATTTCAATAACATTATTAACAACTCTAATTTTATTCAAAATGGACACACAAGCACAAAGTTTCAAAACCATTGAAACAAGCAGTTTTAAACTACAGGTTTACAATGCATCAGAAAACAGTTTTGGTGTAGCATCGGTTATTGTATCCGGTAAAACTGACGCCGTTTTAATTGACGCACAATTCACACTGGCAGATGCTGATAAAGTAGCGCAGGAAATCAAAAATTCCGGCAAAAAATTAACTACTATTTATGTTTCTTACGGCGACCCTGATTTTTATTTCGGACTGGAAGTTTTCAAAAAATACTTCCCGGAAGTAACTGCTTATGCCTCACCGGCGACAGTGGAACACATCAAAGCAACTGCTCAAAAGAAATTAGAAGTTTGGGGTGGGCAATTGGGTAACGAGGTAACCTCAAATGCTATCTTACCGCAGGTTTTAAAAGGCAACAGCATTGAGCTGGAAGGACAGAAATTGGAGATTGTAGGCTTAGAAGAATTTCCAACTAAAACCTTCGTATGGATACCTTCCATTAAAACAGTTGCAGGCGGTATCAACGTTTTTGGAACCACCTTCAATCTTTGGATGGCGGATGCGCAGACCGCTGATGCGCGTAAGCAATGGATCAATGTTTTAGATAAAATTGAAGCATTACATCCGGCTATCGTGATTCCAGCCCATGCCAATAACACAAGTCCATTTGACATTAGTGCCGTAAAACATACTAAAAGCTATATCGAATTTTATGAAGAGGTTTTGAAAACGAACAAAACTTCAACAGCGCTGGTTGCAGCGGTAAAAGAAAAATACCCTGCACTTACTTTTGATATAGCCTTACAAATAGGTGCAAAAGTAAACACAGGAGAAATGAAATGGTAAAATTGAAAATATTGTTCAACCTGACAATGCTTATTGCGCTGTCAGGTTGTTCTTTAAATCAAAAGAAAATGACAAATCTTGAAATTATTAAAAGCACTTATGAAGGAAAGACTTCAGAAGAAAACGGCAAAAATTTAATCAAATATGCAGCCGAAGACATCTCCTGGACCGAAGCCAAAGGTTTTCCTTATGCTGGAACTTACATAGGTTTGAAAAACGTTACAAAAAACGTTTTTAGCCGCTTAGGAAGCGAATGGGTGGATTATAAGTTTACTCCAGAAGACTATGTTGCAAGTGATGATAAGGTTGCTGCCTACGGTACCTACACAGGTACTTACAAAATCACCGGCAAATATTTTGAAGCCAGGGTAGCCCATGTCTGGAAATTGAAAGATGGAAAGATAATAAGGTTTGAACAGTTTGTAGACAGCAAGCTGGTAAATGACGCAATCCTACCAAAGCCATAAAAGACCAATTATTGGTAAAGTCTAAAGAAAGTAAACACCGTTGTTTTCTTTTAACCCCTAATATGAAGGTGATAAAAAAAGTAGCTGGCTACAATGTAGCCAGCTACTTTTGGGTCGATCATAGGTCTTATTTCCAATCAATTCGTAGCTGATTTACAAAAAATAGCTCGAATTTGAGGATGTTTATGGGGCAAAATCGAACCGATTATAAAATATTTATTTTCAAATATAACAATAGCTCTTTGTGTAGTTATTGGGCTATATTCTCAGCCGGTTTAGAACATCAGCCTTATAGTTTTTGCCAATAGGTATGCTGTTAATAGCAGTAAGTTATTCTGGGTTTCAACTTCCAGCCCGCCTTTGTTCGTCCGCTGAGCCTGATTCGCTTCTCGACTTTCCGGTTTTGCCGCTCCCGAAGCGGTAGTTGAAATTCAGCCTGACAGAGCGCGTATAAAAGTTGAAATAAGAATACTGGTATAAGTTCTCATACCGGTCAATCGCGTTGTGGTTTTCACTTTGGAATATACTGCGGGCGTTAAGAGAGATGGAGCCCCTGCCATCAAACAATTGCTGCCTGATCCCGACACTCGCCACAGTGTAAGCGCCAAAGGACGAGGTGATTAACTGTCGCCTCGAATTATATTCAAAATCAGCTTCAGCCGACAATTTATCCTTCAAGGGGAAACTATTGTTGGAACTAAAATATACGGAAACGATCCCAGGATTATTCAGACTGAAACCTCCCGCCTGCCCGCTGAAATGATTCCGGTAAAACGATACGGTATTTTCGGTGGACCACCATTTTACCAGTTTTTTGGAGTAGTTAAAGTCGAGGTTCCAGGAACCAGAATGCTGGATATTGGTCGGTATCCGCGTAACGGTTACTTTATTGCTGTCGAGATAGGGCGGGGTCTGCACGTAATTATGATCGACGTCATAGCCGAAGGTAACGGATAGCTCTTTATGCCATGACCAGGTTAGTTCGGTATGCCAGGTAAGCTGCGGTCTTAAATTGGGGTTGCCTTCAAAATATAGTGTGGGTGTTAGCGGGCGACGGAACGGAACCAGTTCATGGTAATTGGCCCGTTCTATTCTTCTGCCGAAACGAAAGGTAAACCCGTTGTTATCGTTCAACTTGTAGTCAAAAAAGGTGGTCGGGAATAACGACAGGAAATTCTGATCGACCGATTGCCCCGTTAGCAGTTGTTGTCCTTTGGTGACGGTTTGTTCTGCACGCAGGCCTGCCTCTACCGTTAATTTCTTAAAAGGTTTCGTGATATTAATATAGGCGGCATTGATATTTTCGGAATTGATGGAATAATCGCTTTGCGTTGAATCAACGAGGTTCTGACCGTTTACCTGGCTATAATAGGTATTGTTATTATTGGCTTTAACATAACTGGACTTTAACCCGGCTTCGAGGCGACCCTTCTCGCTTAAAGGCTGGGTATAATCCGCTTTAACCGCATATATGTTAAGCCTCCTGCTTTGATCAAGGAATACATTGGATTGGCTCAAAAAACTCCCGGAGGCATCGTTTAGCTTGGTATAATTGAATTGTCGCGGGTTATTACTGTAATTGGAATAATCCAGGTCAACCGAAAACTCCTCTCCCAGGGTATCCAGCTTGTGAACCAACGACAGGCCGGTGGTATAATTAAAGGGCTTATCTTTATTTGTGGCGGAAAAGCTTTCCGTATTTGTCAGGGCACGGTTTCCGTCCAGAATATTCATATCCGAAAGGGTCAGGTCGCTGCCGGACTGCACACTCGCAGTACCGGTAAAGGACAGGGTAGTTTGTTTGGATAAATACAGGTCGAGTCCCAGCATTGGCGCATAACTGCGGTTGCTGCTAATATTGTTGTTGTTGGAGGCTTCTTCGGTCAAAAGCGCGTTATTGTTATCCAGCGCATCTGTTACTACCGTGCGATTGGCAAAGTTCTTGTTAAAAGTATAACTGTTGGAGACGGTCAGGTTATAGGCTTCGGTTTTATAGTTCAGGTTGACCCCGCCACCATAGCTGCCATAGTATCCCTGCGACAAGTTCCCGTTCACACTGCCGGTAAAACCTTCCCGGTGATTTCGTTTTTTGACTATATTGATGATCCCGGCGTTGCCGGAAGCATCATATTTGGCTGAAGGGTTGGTCATGATCTCGATTTTCTGAACATTGGAGGACGGCATCCCGCTCAGGAGTGAAGCCAGATCCTGCGCGGACAAATAGGTCGGCTTACCATCGATCAGCACATTGATGCCGGATTTTCCGTTAAGGGCTACCTGGCCGTCATCCGTCATCTGGACGCCCGGTAATTTCTTCATCACTTCTAACACGGTTAAACCCGCATTGGTGATATTTTGATCAACATTAACCACCGTTTTGTCGATCAGCCTTTCCACCGGCGGCGTTTCTCCCCTGACAGTGACACTGCCCAACATCTTTGCCGAAGCTTTTAATACTAAAGTTCCCAGGTCAACCGGCTTGCTGCCGGAATCCACAACGATATTCGTTTTGCCCAGGGTCTGGAAACCGACCATGCTGATCGCTATCCGGTAAGTCCCCGGCTTTACATTATTTAAGGAAAACAAACCCTTGTCACTGCTTAAAGTAGATTGCACCATGGTAGTATCCTGCATATTTTTCAGAACGATGGTTGCAAAAGATAGTGCTACTTTTCTTTCATCTGCAATGCGGCCTTTGATCACCCGGCTCGCCGGAGCCTGTGCTTTGATCAGGCTGGCGGAAAGCAGCAGCCAGACGATGATCATTCCTGTACGGGTAAAATACTTGCTCATGGTTTCTTTTTCTTACCCAATAATCGGAGGATAATGGATATGAAATCATACTCGTTGACGGAAAGCTGGACCATCATCGGCAGACAGGCTAAACTGCCTGCCCGACCCTGCCGGGCATGGACTTTAACGATATTCAGGGGGCAGTTCAGCCTGTTCATCGACAGTTGGGGAAAGGAATATCTAAAATGGTTAATATTGTTTTATGATGCGCTTTTTTGAAAAGATATTTTATTATCAAAAGATAAACCGGGTGCTGAGCCATGTGTTGTTCTGGCTTGCTGTGCTGTTGATCAGTGTCAACCTCAGCAAATATGAAGATGGAAAAGAATTTACTTATGGCTTTGCATTCACAGGCAATGGCTTGTACCTCATTCCGCAAATCGTAGCTTCTTATCTTTTGACCTATTGGGTCATTCCGCAATTTTTTTTCCGTAAGAAATACATCCTTGCGCTGGGCGTTTTTTTTGCGGGGAGTTATCTCATCTGCATATTGGCCCGTTTTTTAATGGTGAGGGTGGCCGAGCCACTTGCCGGGATGCCGCCTGAAGCATTTGAAACCAACCGGGAGATATTAACTGACCTTTCCAAATTATTTTATAGGTACTTCTTCAGTGTTTTTTCCCTCGCTTTTGTCTTCATGTTCATCAAGCTGCTGAAGGATCAGTTAGACATCCAGAAACGCGCATTGACCCTGGAGAAGCAAAAGGCGGAAGCAGAACTCAAATTGCTGAAGACCCAGCTGAACCCCCACTTCCTGTTTAACACCCTGAATAATATTTATTCCCTGTCCTTAACGGCATCGCCTGCTACCTCGCCATCTATTGCAAGGCTGGCAGAAATACTGGATCATATCCTCTACCGCTGCAATACGGAATTTGTGCTCTTATCCTCGGAGATCACTTTATTGAATAATTACATAGGGCTGGAAAAATTAAGGTATAATGAACGGTTGGAGGTTATTTTTAATGTACAAGCTGACCAGGATGTCGAAATTGCGCCGCTGATTATGCTCAATATCGTGGAAAATGCCTTTAAGCATGGTGCCGCCAAGGACTCCGGTAGTCCGTTTATTACCATTGACCTGACGGCGGATAAAACCCTTTTCAATTTCCGGGTGGTCAATTCGGTTAGCCGCCTCCCGAACCAGGCTGGTGAAAACCAGGAAAAGATCGGCCTGAATAATCTCCGGCAACAGCTGCAACTGATCTATGGGAGTAATTACCGGTTGGAAATCGAACAAACGGAAAAACAATTTGCTGTATTTTTACAAATCGAGCTCAAGGCAAACCAAATACAAACATGAAAAAAACTCGTTGCTTACTGGTCGATGATGAACCGCTGGCGATCAGCCTGCTGGAAAACCATATCAGCAAACTGGACTTTCTGGAAGTGTCAGCAACATGTCCCAATGCGCCAAAAGCCATGGAAGTTTTAAGACAGCAGGAAATTGACCTCCTTTTCCTGGATATTCAAATGCCGGATATCAGTGGTATTGATTTTTTAAAGACCTTTAGGAACGCCCCAAAAACCATTATCACGACCGCCTACCGCGAATTCGCACTGGATGGCTATGACCTGGACATCGTAGACTACCTGTTAAAACCTATTACTTTTGACCGGTTCTTTAAAGCGACTGAACGCTATATGCGCACCCTTCAAAATACAACCCTTGTACCCCCCAATACGGAACCAGGGTTTATTTTTATCAAATCGGGTTATAACCAAGTAAAAATTGAATTTGCTGATATTTTATACATTGAAAGTGTAAAAGATTACATCAGGCTGCATACCAGGGAAAAGGAGGTTATCGCTAAATATAAGATCAGCGACATCGAAACTGAATTATCCGGGAAAGGATTCCTGCGTACTCATCGCTCTTTTATCGTCAACCTAAATAATATTGCTGCTTTTAACGCGAATGACATTATGATTGGTACGGCTGAAATACCAATAGGTGAAAGTTATAAATCTGTTGTATTAAAATTACTTGGCAATTTTTGAGTGAAGCGAATGATTTAAGTGTTATGTAAAAATGTAGCTGGCTACTTTGTAGCCAGCTACATTTGGGTAAATGATGGGGCTCGAACCCACGACCCTCGGTACCACAAACCGATGCTCTAACCAACTGAGCTACATCTACCGTATTGGGGAGTGCAAATGTAAAAAATTACTCCCTAAAGTCAAGAGGTTTTTTAATATTACAATCACTTTACCATTTTTCGCTTATCTGATACCGACTTTTGTTTTATGGCAGAGCAGTTAGTTGAATTGAATGTTACCGGGATGCATTGCAATAATTGTGCAATGTCTGTCCATAAATTGTTAGAGAAAAAAGGCTTTCACGATATATTGGTCGACTTCGCATCTGAAGAGGTGAAGTTCTCGGCTGATAATGAGACGAAAATAAAAGACGCTATAAAAAGCATTGAAGGGCTGGGATATAAAGTTGTTGAAGATGTCAATCAGCGACAGGAAAAGTTTTATGAGAGAATTGAGAATAAGCTAATTTTCTGTACCATTTTTACTGTACCTCTCCTCTTTGCTATGATCATCCCATGGCATTTTTTACACATGCCGGTTCTGCAATTAATCCTGTGTATGCCGGTTTTTATAGTTGGTTGCTTACATTTTGGCAAAAGCGCATGGAGTTCTGTTAAGGGCGGCATACCCAATATGGATGTGTTGATATTTATAGGGTCGTCATCAGCATTTATCTATAGTTTTATCGGCACTTTGCAAAACCTGGGGATGCGTTACCAGTTTTACGAAACTTGTGCCACCATTATTACCCTTGTTTTACTTGGCAATCTATTTGAAAAACGTTCGGTTACACAAACTACCTCGGCAGTAAAGGACTTGGTTAGAATTCAGCAGGTGAATGCCAACCGTATGGTGAATGGTGAAATTGAAGTGATTAATTCACGGGAAGTGCGCCCGGGCGATACTTTAATTGTCAATACTGGGGATAAAATTCCTGTTGATGGTGAAGTACTATCTGGGAATGCTTCGATAAATGAGTCCATGCTTACGGGCGAGAGCATTCCGGTTGAAAAAGGCAAATATGATACGTTAATTGGCGGGACCGTTGTTGAACACGGCAATGTAACCATGATTGCAACCAAAGTAGGCAGCAATACAGTGCTTTCGCAGATCATCGAACTGATGAAAAAAGCACAGGCCGCCAAACCTCCGGTACAAAAACTGGGCGACCGGGTAGCTGCAATCTTTGTCCCTGCGGTTGTATTGATTGCATTGATCACATTTACACTGACTTATTATGTGGGCCATGCGGGGATGCAACATGCCATTATGAATGCTATCGCTGTGCTGGTGATCTCCTGCCCTTGCGCCATGGGATTGGCTACACCAACAGCTGTCATGGTAGGACTTGGTCGCGCTGCCAAGAATGGCATCTTGATTAAAGGCGGCGATACTGTTGAAGCTGTTACTAAAGCCAAATACATCGTATTCGATAAAACCGGTACCCTTACTACAGGAAAATTCCATATTAATAATATAAAGACTGAAGGAGGCGCAGATATAGAAGTTGTGCGAGGTATTATTACTGCTATCGAAGAGCGCTCCAATCACCCTATAGCACGGTCATTGGTTCATGAGCTAAAAAGCCTTTCTCAAAAGAAAGTGATCTTGAAATCTGTCAGCGAAGAGAAGGGCCTGGGTATGCGCGCAGAAGATGTTGAAGGCAATCATTATTTCCTTGGTTTAGGCAAAAACAATACGGATGACGATTTTAACGTCTCGCTTTATAAAAATCAGGCTTTGTTAGCACAGATTGAGATTGATGATGACATAAAACCACAGGCAGCTAACTTAATAAGTGATCTGCGAAAAATGGGTATCACGCCCGTTCTTTTAAGTGGTGATAAAGAAAGTCGCTGCATTAAAGTAGCTAAAGCTATTGGCATTAATGAAGTACACTCCGAAAAGCTTCCTGCGGAAAAGTTAACCGTGATTGACATCTACCGAAAAAAAGGTGAAACCATTATGGTTGGCGATGGTATCAACGACGCCCCTGCCCTTACCAAAGCGGATGTGGGCGTATCAATGAATGACTCCAGCCAGATTGCTATACAATCAGCCAAAGTGATCCTTTTAAATACCGATCTATACTCTTTGGTCAAATTCCTGCAAATCAGCAGACATACCTTACTCACTATCAAACAAAACTTATTCTGGGCATTCGCATATAATATTGTTGCCATTCCTGTTGCGGCTCTAGGTTTCCTTAATCCGATGATTGGCGCATTCACCATGGCATTTTCAGATGTAGTGGTAATCGGCAACTCATTGAGGTTGAAGGTGAAGAAGATCGATTAATTTGTTCATAGACGATAGACCGTAGTCCATAGCCAATAATTAAATCCTAACAAGAATAGCCATTTAAACAGATGTTGTTATTTTTGGCGAATAACCATTGACTATCAACCATTGTCTATGGACTTAAAATCACATGATCGAAATTTTTACCGATGGTGCATCAAGCGGAAATCCGGGCCCGGGAGGCTATGGAGTAATTCTTCGTTCGGGTAACCACTATAAAGAGCTTTCAGCAGGGTATCGTAAAACCACCAATAACCGGATGGAACTTTTGGCTGTTATCAGGGGACTTGAAGCATTGAAAAACTTAAATCAAACCGTCACCATCTATTCAGATTCCAAATATGTGATCGATTCTATCGAAAAAAAATGGGTTCATGGCTGGGTGAAAAAGGGATTTGCCGGGAAAAAGAATAAAGATCTGTGGCTGCGTTACCTCGAATTGAGCAAACTACATCAAATCAAATTCAATTGGGTACGCGGCCATGCAGGCCATCCCGAAAATGAGCGATGCGATCAATTGGCCGTGGCAGCAAGCAAGCAAAAGGACTTACTGATCGATAGTGTTTTTGAAGCGGAAGAGGGAAGGTAAATTTATTATAAGTTGAATAAGTTAAGCGGTTATTGCTTAACCCAATCAACTTAATCCAACTCAATCAACCATTCAACCTACTGTATTGACACTACTCCCTCAAATGTTTTCTTGGTTCCCTGCGGTGAAAAGAAGGACATTAGCTCTTCCGCCTTGTGCACCATGTTTTCTGAACCAATAAAAATAGCCGAGCGCTGGTGCAATTCGGTTACGTCCAAGTCGAGAATACGATCGTAACCATTACTCGCTTTACCGCCCGCCTGTTCAATAATAAATGCCATTGGGTTGCATTCGTAAACCAATCTTAGTTTGCCTTTAGGCGCATGTGCGGTAACGGGATAAATGAAAATACCACCTTTTATCAGGTTACGGTGAATGTCAGCCACCATTGAGCCAATGTAACGCGATGTATATGGACGTCTTGTTTTTTCGTCCTCTACCTGGCAATATTTGATATATTTTTTAACACCATCAGGAAAATGGGCATAATAACCTTCATTGATAGAATAGATCACGCCATCCTTCGGTATTTTCATATCAGGATGCGACAGGCAAAACTCGCCTATGGATGGATCGAGTGTGAAACCATTTACTCCTTTACCAGTAGTATACACCAACATGGTAGATGACCCATAGATCACATAACCGGCAGCCACTTGTTCGGTTCCTTTTTGTAAGACATCGCTCATAGTGGCCTTTCCGGATGTTGATTTTCGCCGATAGATAGAGAAAATAGTACCTATACCCACATTCACATCTATATTAGAAGATCCATCCAATGGATCAATAGCTACAATATATTTTGCATCCTTTGAAACTGCTGAATCAATATGGATCACATCATCATTTTCCTCGGATGCGACGATGCAGCATTCCCCGCCATGCTTCAATGCTGATATGAATTGCTCATTGGCATACACATCCAATTTCTTCTGCCCTTCGCCTTGAATGTTAGTTGTACCATTCTCACCAAGTATATCGGCAAGACCAGCTTTATTGACTTCACGATTGACAATTTTAGCCGCTATTCCGATGTCCCTTAACAACCTTGATAATTCACCCTTAGCGTACGGAAAGTCAGCCTGCTTCTCAATAATAAACTGGCCCAGTGTTTTGGTTATTTTCATATACTTAGTGTATTTAATACATATTATTTTTGCAGTTCTATGGCTTCTAAGGTATGAATTTTTTCCTCAGAAATACAAAATCTAAGCATTGTACGTACTTTATGCCAGCCTTGTTTCCCGGCAGCGCCGGGGTTTAAGTGTAAGCAACTAATTTTTTTATCGTAAATAACCTTGAGAATATGAGAGTGGCCACAGATGAATAGCTGAGGGGGCTTAGTGTAAATCTCCTGTCGTATTGACGGGTTATATTTTTCGGGATAACCGCCGATATGGGTCATCCATACATCCACATTTTCGCACTTGAACCGGAGATGTTCGGGATAAACCAAACGGACATCTTTCCCATCGATATTACCGTAAACACCACGCAGTGGTTTAAAGGCAGCAAGCTTATCCGCCAACTCTATTGTACCGAAATCGCCGGCATGCCATATCTCGTCGCAATTTTCAAAGTGCTTGAAAATTGCATCGTCCAGGTAGCCGTGGGTGTCGGAAAGGAGGCCTATTTTAATCATTAAATACCAATAATACTTATCACAATAATTGTCGCAATGTATAATAGAAAAATAGTTCCCAATATCTTAGCCTTTGCTAATCGTTGCCTTTTGATTGCTACATATAAAAATGGAATGAAATATATAAAATTTATAATGGCATACGCTATGTACGCTTTCTGCATACCTTCAACAATAGAAACGGGGATTAGCGGGCTACTCCATTCTTTAGGAATCTCATAAATTTCATAAAGGCTGGTTATAGTTAAAACAAGCAGCAATGCTGCAAAAAAAATTGATACAACTTTCATATTAAAATGCGATAAAATAAGGCTTGAGCAAGTTAATATATTCCTCAGAATATTTACCCATTGACTCGTAAATCACAAATTTACTCTCAATGACCGCTGTCTCATCAAAACTATATGCTGCCACTACCCTGTGCGGCTTTGACTCTGAAAATGAACTGATAAGTGCCTTTCGATGAAGATTTAATTTATGTCTTGGTGCAAGTGAGTCAACCATCTCAACTGTGTCGACCGGCAATATCATGCACAGTGCGCCCGATTCGCTGATGTGCATTGATGCCGATGATAATAAATCTTCAAAGAATAACCTGTCAGCATGCTTCGCTAATTCTCTTTTTGCCTCTGGCGATTTTAGTGAATTAATATAAAACGGTGGATTAGAAACTATCAGATCGTATTTTTTACCTGGATTCTTATCAAAAAACTCTGTAAAACTCAATGGATAAGCAGTTAGTCGTTCGGCAAACGGAGATTTCTGAAAGTTTCGTTCAGCAGTTTCAGCAGCAGAAGGATCGATTTCCACCGCATCAATCTTAGCATCCTTAAACCTTTGCGCAAGCATCAAAGCAATTACGCCAGTACCAGTACCAATGTCGAGGATATTTTGAGGGTGATCTAGGTTTGCTAAAGCGCCAAGCAACACGCCATCCGTATTAATCTTCATGGCGCAACCACTCTGATCAACATCAAATTGCTTAAATTTGAAAATGGCAGTCATAGCTTATTTCTCATAGAACTCAATCGGCAATCCATCCGGATCAGCAAAAAAAGTAAAACGCTTGCCGGTAAATTCATCAACACGAATAGGCTCTACAGAAATTCCATATGCTTGGATATACCGTGCAGCCTCTCCCATATTATCTACCTCAAAAGCCAGGTGTCGCAAACCGGCTGCTTCCGGGCGTGATGGTCTTGGTGGTGGATCTGGAAATGAAAAAAGCTCGATCTGGTATTGCCCTGCAACTTCCAGATCAAGCTTATATGAATTTCTTTCTTCGCGAAAAATTTCCTGTTTTATAGTCAAACCAAGTACCTCGCTATAAAACAGCTTCGACTTTTGATAGTCGGAACAAATAATGGCGATATGGTGTACCCGATTAAGTTTTAGCATTTATTCGCCCAGGATACTATGCAATACGTTATCGTAAACTAGTTTGGTATCGGTAACATGGCCGAATGACTCTTCATCAACCGTCATGTAACCATTGGTTACTGTACCCAGCAGACTAAAATCAATCTCACTGGTAGCCATCAGCTCAATAAAACGTTCCTGATCTTCAGTGGAAACACTTACTACTATCCTACCCTGAGCTTCCCCGAACAGGAAAGCATCTTTACGGATATCGCTGTCAGACGCAATTTCAAAGCCTAAGCCATTTGGCATAGCCGACTCGGTCAGGGCAATAAATAAACCACCATCAGATACGTCATGGACCGATTGCACCACTTCATGCTTGATCAATTGCTTGATCACCTGGTGTGTAGCATATTCTTTTTCCAGGTCGAAATGAGGAGCCGGAGATTTTGAAATTTTATGGTAAGAAGCTAAATATTGTGATGATGCGATATCATTGACAGACTCACCAATCAAATAGATCACATCGCCGGGTTGTTTGAAATCGGCAGTCATTATAGTATTTAAATCATCCAGCACACCCAGCATACCGATGGTTGGTGTTGGGAATACCGGACCCTCATCTGAAGATTGGTTGTAGAAACTTACGTTACCACCAGTAACCGGGGTTTCGAATTTTGTACAAGCCTCGCCCATACCTTTTATCGCACCAACGAACTGCCAGTACACTTCAGGATTATATGGATTACCAAAGTTCAGACAGTTGGTTATCGCCACAGGCTCACCACCAGCGCAGGTAATATTACGGGCAGCTTCAGCAACAGCAATAGCACAGCCTTTTTGCGGATCGGCATATACGTAGCGAGAGTTACAATCTACAGTTAAAGCAATAGCTTTATCGGTACCACGAACGCTTACCACAGCAGCGTCGCATGGACGATTCGTAGTCATGGTTGACGCACCAACCATCGAGTCGTATTGTTTGGTCACCCAACGTTTCGACGCTATATTCGGATGAGCAATAAGATGCTCTGCCACTTCAACTAAGTCGACAGGCTCTTTTACGTCCTCAATTTTGAATTTCTGATTTTCCTGGTAATAAGCAGGCTCGCGGTAGTCGCGTTTGTAAACTGGCGCACCTCCACCCAAAACTAAATCTTCCGCAGGCACATCGGCAACCAGTTCCCCATGCATATAATATAATAGACGCTTAGTATCTGTTACTTCGCCTATAATAGCACAATTCAAATCCCATTTATCAAAAACAGCTTCCACATCTTTTTCACGACCTTTATGAACAACGATCAACATACGCTCCTGTGATTCAGAAAGCAGAATCTCGAAAGGCTTCATGTTTTCCTGGCGTGTAGGTACTTTATCCAGATCGATGCGCATACCGTGTTCGCCTTTTGCCGACATTTCGGAGTTGGAGCAGATAATGCCTGCCGCACCCATATCCTGCATGCCTACAACAGCGCCTGTTTTGATCACTTCAAGGGTTGCTTCCAATAACAGTTTTTCCTGGAACGGATCACCTACCTGAACCGCAGGTAAATCATTTACTGAATCCTCTGTAATATCTTTTGATGCAAAGGCCGCACCGTGAATACCATCTTTACCTGTAGCTGAACCTACAATATAAACCGGGTTACCAACGCCATAAGAAGTTGCAGAAACCGTCTGGCCAGCTTTAACAATACCAGCCGACATCGCATTCACCAGCGGATTTACGTTGTAGCAATCGTCAAAAAACAATTCGCCGCCCACGGTCGGGATACCGAAGGCATTACCATAATCGCCGATGCCTTTTACAACACCCTTGATCAGCCATTTGGTACGGTCAAGACCCAGATCGCCAAAACGTAGTGAGTTAAGTTGGGCTATTGGTCTTGCACCCATGGTGAATATATCGCGGTTGATACCGCCCACACCTGTTGCAGCACCCTGGTAAGGCTCCAAAGCTGACGGGTGATTATGTGATTCTATTTTAAAGGCGCAGCCTATCCCGTCACCCAGATCAACCAATCCGGCATTTTCTTCACCGGCCTTTGCCAGCATACGCGGACCGTCTTTTGGCAGGGTTTTTAACCAGGTAATTGAGTTTTTATAAGAGCAGTGCTCGCTCCACATCACCGAGAAAATAGATAACTCGGTAAAGTTGGGTACACGGCCCAGTATTTCTTTTATTCGTTCAAATTCTTCGGGTAGTAAACCTAAATCTTTGGCTGTTTCGACGGTGGTTAATTCCAGGTGCTCCAAGGTAATTTCGTTTTTTTGAAAAGATGCGCAAAAGTACGAAAAAGAAGCTAAAAGGTGAAAGCTTAAAGCAGAAAGGCAAGAGGAAAATGCACATAAAAACCTTTCGCCTTTTACCTTTCAGCTTTCACCCCAAGAAATGACCTTTTACCTTAACCTCAATCCGGGTCACTCAATTGGAAAGTAATAGGCATCATAAACTTTACTCGTACCTGGTGACCGTTTTGGATACCGGGCTTCCATGCCGGTGCTAATTTCAAAACCCGTACAGCTTCTTCATCCAAACCATACCCTACTCCCCGTTCAACAACAATATTGGACAAGTGACCGTCCTTTTCCACAATAAAGCTCAGAAACACTTTACCCTGTGCATGTGCATCAATAGCTTGCGGAGGATAGCGTAGATTTTTTTGCAAAAATTTAGCCCAGGATGCCTCACCACCGAAGGGTTGAGGCATTACCTGTACTTCATAGGTTTCTTTAGGCTTAGTATCCTCAGCTACATCTTTTATTCCATCACCAACAGGTCCTTCCTTAATGTCGATATTAATACCTTCATCTGTACCCTTCTTATTTTCTGTCCCGATAGCCGCTCCCTTAATGTCGTCTATCTTTGGTGGGTTTTCCGCGTCCCGATCAACTACAGGCCTCATTATTGGATACCTTACAGTCGAAACCTGTGCCGGAGGTCTTGTTGTCTGTGTTCGTGGCGGAATAACTTCGTCCTTTTTAATAACCGGAGGAGTGGGGAGCGTATACACCTCCACAATATGGCTTGAAGCATTTGCCTTAGGCCTCAGAACCGTATATCCAGTATATAAAACAGCCACACTAAAAAATGCGATGGCCATGGATTTCACCAGAGTTCCGGCGTAATGCTGGCGCAACTCATAAGCGCCATAATCTTTGTTCTTACTGTCGAATACAAGCTCGAGCCACTCGGGATTGTACAAATCTAATTTTGCGATATTCATGTTTTAGGAATTTAATTTTACTTTATAACGTTTTTAACAAATAAAATATTGCATAAACGAAATTTTATTTGGTTTTACTTGGATAAAACGTTCTCAACAAAATATAATTCCACAAAAAAACCCGGCATTATAGGCCGGGGCGATGTCTGGATAGAAACACCATTGACTTTTCACCACTTATCCGTCACCACCTTCTTCACCGGCTTATCCTCCTTAGGTTGCCGCCTACCTTCAATCATATATTTTTTCAGCTTGTCGCCTAATTGCTTGCAAAATGCCCCGGTTTGCTCAAAGTAACCTTCCAAATCTTTTTTCTGCAATTTATCTGAAGCTTTTTCAAGGGCGATATTCAACCCATTAACTGACGTAAACATGCCATATCGATTTTTCTCGTAAGGTTTAAACACGAAGTCGGTTACCCAGTAGCGGTATTTACCATCTTTACATTCAACATTTAAGGAATAAGCCATTTCGCCGTTCTCATGCTTGATCAGTGAAGTATAGGTCAGGAATTTATCTTTTACTGAGGCACCAGAATTGGCTATTTGTAAGGATTTCTCTTTCGGATAAAACTCCTTCATAAACATAACCATGTTCTTTTGGAGACTGTCGGCTTTGATATTCGGCATATCAACCACCTGATAATAAATATATTTATTACTCTCATCAATAGACAATAAGCTTTTCTGCGCGCTTGCTATCCCTGATACAGCCAAACCTGCAATTAGTAGTAATATCTTTTTCATACCATAAATATAAAGCCGCTCCCGTTAAGGTGAGCGGCTTTATTAAAATTAATATTATTAAATTAATTAGAATGCATACACAGCGGCAAGCACAAACTGCCCCGCCGATTTGGTTGGAGCGCCATCACTGTCTGTAAATACCTGGTATTTGGCATTGTCGAATCTTATTTCAGGAATCAAGGTTAATGCTCCTGCTTTAATATTTGCTGTTGCAGTGATTCCTGTAACATTCGATTTTGGATTGGTGCCGATAGCTTTGGCTTCAAAATACTCACCTCTCAAGCCCAAAGTAACAATTTTAGAAACAGCCACCTGAGGGTATAAAGCAACGCCGTCATAACCGCCGCCACCATGAGCCGGGGTATATGTTGCACCATTTAAGCCCAGTTTAAATGCATCGGTGATCTGGTAAGCAGTGGTTAAATCGAATATGGTACCCGAAGTTGGGCCTGTAGCAACGTTTAAATATGCAGTCCAGCCTTTTACCGGAGCTACCATCAACTGAGCGCCAAAGGTTGATACATCATGCTGGGCTGTGTAAGTATTCCAGTTATCGTTAAATATACCTGCCATTAAGCTCACTTTATCAGAGAAGGCATAAGTTGCTTTAAAGCCTGCATTCTGGAATGGGCCGTTAGTGAACAGGTAGGATGTTGAATAGTTAAAATTTCCTGTCGGAGAGATCACCTCATAACCAATAAAGGTGGCCATATAACCGGCGGTGAAGTTCAGTTTATCCGTAACATCATAAGACACATACAGGTTTTGGATGTGGAAGGAATTACCATTATTGCCGGTAGTGCCATCACCATTTGGCGTAGACTGATATTGCCCTCTCGGACCGAATGCTAATTCACCAACAAAAGCAGCCTTGCCTACCTTTTTCTTTAATCCCAGGTCGATCATACCGATTGACACTGAATTCTGATCAGAGGCAAAACTAGTTCCGATATTAGGATGCCCTGAAAAATCATATTTGTAATAAGTATCTACCGAACCTGAAAAAATCAGCGGTGGATCTTTCGGATCGGCTGTCGTGCCAACCTTTCCTGTATCGGCAACTGCGGTTGTA
>Ga0207648_10000587_pt1 | contig 40789 bp, 35 predicted proteins | sample KBSMisM32_FD_184310 | JGI IMG/M metagenome (GOLD analysis project Ga0207648, IMG submission 184310) | Miscanthus rhizosphere microbial communities from Kellogg Biological Station, Michigan, USA - KBS Miscanthus M3-2 (SPAdes) (version 2) | ecosystem: Host-associated > Plants > Roots >... | reverse complement strand
CGTGCGGAGGCCGATCGGCCCCACCGACCGCACGAGCACCGCCGCGGCACCGTACTCGGCCGCCAGGCGGGCCCCGCCGGTGCGGTACGACATCGTCTCGGCGTAGGTCGTGTAGGCCACGTCGAAGAGCACGATGCGGCCCGGCACCTGGGCTCGCTTCGCGCGCAGATCCTCGAAGTTGCTCACCACCACCACCTCGGACTCGATGCCGCCAGGCGGCGTGGCGACGGTGCCGCCCAGGCCGAGCATGGCAATCGGATGGCGCGGCGGGTCCACGATCTCGGCGCTCTCGGCGCCTCGCACCCAGCGCGGCACCATCACCCGCTCGGTGTGTACGTTCTCGAGGCCGTCGGCTTTCATGGTGTCCACGGCCCACACGACCGCGCGGGTGAGGTTCTCGGACCAGGCCGGGCGCGCGCCGTAGGTGTCGGTCAGCTCGGCCAGCCGCTGCCAGGCGAAGTCGTTCTCCTGCGCCGCCGCGATCAGTTTCTGTGCGGTGCCACGATACGGATCGAGCCACGAGCCGAACGTCTGGGCGAGCGGCAGCGCACCGGCGCCGGCACAGGCCGCCAGCACGAGCGCCAGCGCGCGCCACGCCGCCGGGCGGCTACTTGAAGCTCTCTGGGAGGTCCGGTTTGGTGTCACGCAGGATCTGCAGAATCGCCTGGCGATCGGCCGCCGACAGCTGTTGGGTGATCTTACGCGTGTCGCGGCCGGAGAGCACTTCCCACAGGCGCCCATAGACCGCCTGCCTGGCCGCGGGGGGCAGCGCGTTGAACGCCGCGCCGTAAATCAGGAAGCTGCACGGATACTTGAACAGGCGGGTGTGGAGGTCGAGGTCCCGCAGCGACCGCCCCTTCGCATCGCGCGGCCCTGACGCAGCGAAGGCTTCGGCAAAGCCGGACGACCCCTGCACGGGGCGGGCGAGCAGCTCCTCGTCGAGGAACAGCATGGACTCGGCGAGCTCGCCGGCCGCGTCCTTCACGCGTGCCGACGCGTCTGCCGACGGCTCCGCCTCGGCGACGCGCGCCTCCCAGCCGAGCCGCCCGATCAGATTGGTGACGGTCGTCTCGTGCGCGAGCACGAGCAGCGCCACGACGTCGCTCGTCGCCGCCGGATAGCCCTTCAGGTCGAAGAAACCCTCCACGGTCTGCAACGGCGCTTTGGGATTGCGCGGGTGCGCGAAGTTCTTTTCCGCCGGCATCACCGGAATGTTGCCCAGGTGCTGGGCGCCGCCGGTGTCGCCGGTCACCCACCAGCCGCCCCACCGCTGCGTGAGCGGGCTGCCCTGCACCGTGGTGAATCCGTTGGCGTAGGCGTTGGGATCGTCCGGGAGCGGATACATGCTGGTGGTCATCAGCCCAGGCACGCCGCGCGTGTCCCAGGAGAGATGACACGCCAGGCAGTCCGTCTTGCGCTCGAGCGTCACCGGCGCGCCCGGGGCGCCCGGCGCCTTCTGCTGCAGCGTGTAGAACACCGAGCCCTGCCGCCGATCGGCCGCCGCGATCTCCAGCACGTCGGCACCGCGCACCCATCCCACGAACACGTCGTCGCCGAAATAGATGGCGCGAGGGTTATGCATCGTGACCAGATCTGCCTGGAAGCTGGTCTTCGAGAACACGAGCATCTGCGACGACACGGGAATGGCGAGCGCGTCGAGCAGCGACGTCAGGTAGCCGTGGGCGGCATCGTAGGTGAGCCGCACCTCCCCTTTCGTCAGCCGTTCGTTCAGACGGACGATCGGGTTGTCCAGGTCGCCGGTCGAATAGCGGATGGCCGGATGATCACGCGACAGCACAAAGGCGTCGCGGCGCTGCTGCGCCACCGCCACGGCCACCACGAAGGCGGCCATGGCCACGACGAATGCCAGGGAGACGCGCGGCCGGCGAAACATGTCTCCTGTATTTTCACAGATCGCCGCGCGCGTGCAGCCTGGGCCGGGTTTGGCCGATATTCCGGCCGTGAGCGTCCATTCCCCCCTGGCGCCGGTGGACCCGGTTGCGTTGCTCGACGCCGAGGAAGCCGAGCGCATCCGGCGCCGCGAGCGCAAACGCGTGCACGACGCCGAGCGCCGCCTCGAGGGCTGGGAACGCTATCGCGCGCTCATCGACGCGAGCGACGAGGCCTATGAACTGATCGACATCAGCAACCGCGAAGCCCGGTTCGCGCTGATTCTCATGGGCGCGCTGAACGCGGTGGCGCTGGTGCTGGTGACTCGGGCGGATGCCCTCAGCATGCTGCCCGCCCGCGACCGCTACTGGATGGTGGCGCTGTTTGTCGCCTACATCGTGATGGCGGTCGGCTTCCTCCTGCAGGCCATCGAGGCGCTGCGCCCCGGGCGCTTCCGGCCGCGGCTGTGGGACTGGACCGGCGGCGAGGACGACCGGCCCGCCGGGGTGCGCTACTACGAGGACGTGATCGAGCAGACGGCCGCCGAGCACTGGAAGGCGTGGCAGGACGTGCGCCTGACGCAGCTCAACTCCGAGATCGCGGTGCAGGTCCACAGCCTCTCCCTGAAGAACCACGCCAAGCACGCCGCGATACGCCGCCTCTATGGCGGGCTGCGCATCATGGCGATGGTGCTGGGCGCGCTGATGATCGTGTTCGCCTGGATGGTGTGGACGCAGCCCGAGCCCGCTCGCGCCCTGCAAAAGCACCTCGAGGCCAGCCGTCCGGCAGCCGCCGTGCCGGTCCCCTCGCTCCCCAACATCCCGTAGCAACAGCGGGTGCAACGGCGCGCGAAGGCGCGCACCGCCCTCGTCGGTTCGGGCCGATACGATCGTTGTGAAGAAAGGCACACGAATCTTCCTCACGGCCGTCTCGGCGCTTGTGGGATGGATGGCTGCACCGGCGCTCGGACAGGAAACCGGCGCCACCTGGAACAAGCAGCCCACGATCCTCATCGGCGACTGGTCGCGCATCGACGTTCACGCCCGCCTCCAGAGCGACTACCTCGTACGCAACGAGGCCGATCCCGACGCGGCCACGCTCGGCTTCGAGGATCGGCTCTCACTGGCGCGCAAGCGCGTCGGCGTCGAGGGCATGCTGTTCGACCGCGTCGGCTTCCAGGTGGAAGGCGAGATCGGCGACTCGCAGCCGTGGCGCGACGTCTACGCGGACGTGAAGGTGAACCGCGCGTTGCACATCCAGGCCGGCCGCTTCAAGGTGCCCTTCAGCCTCGAGCAGCTCACGAGCGGAACGGAGCTGGACTTCATCGCCCGTGCCGCCGCGGTCTCCGACTTGTCCCCGTCGCGCGACATCGGCGTGATGGTGCACGGCCGGCTGGCCGATCGCATGGTCAAGTACGAGGCGGGCGTGTTCGAGGTGGACGCCGCCAGCCGCCTGTGGACGGCCGGCGCAGTCCGTACGCTGGCGGGCCGCGTGACCATCGCGCCGCTCGTCGACGGAAAATCGCGCGGCTCCGACGCGCTCGAAATCTCGGCGGCGCTGCTGCGCACCGACCTGCCCGAAGGCCGCGGCGGATTGTCGGGCCATCTGGTGATGGGCGACACCTTCTTCCACCCCATGTTCGTCAACGGCGCGCGCACCCGGGTGGGCGCCAGCGTGGCGTGGAACAGCAAGCGCGCATCAGTGCGGGGTGAGCTGATCCGCTCGATGGACACGCGTCTCGGTCAGGCGATCGACGGCGGCGATCTCTCGAGCCTCGTCTCATCCGGCGGCTACGTCGCCGGCCTCTGGCACCTGGCCGCCCGTGACGGGCACCGCTACGGCCACGCGCCGCTGCGCGCGCTGGATCTGACGGCGCGATTCGATCGCCTGTCGTTCGGCAGCGCCGCGGGCGCCGGCGACGCGTTCTTGAACCCCCGCGCCGACCGCGTCGCGCCGATCGGCAAGGACGCGTGGACGCTGGGCGTCAACTGGCACCCGAACCGCTGGGTCAAGGTGCAGGCCAACACCGTGCGCGAGCAGATCGTGGATCCGCTGGCGCTGCTGCCGATCGGCACGACGCCGTTCTGGAGCACGGTCGTCCGCTTCCAGGTCGCGATGTGATGATGTCTTCGCTCTTCTCCCCCGCGCGGTCCGCGGCCGCGCTGGCCGTGATCCTCGCCTGTGTCAGCGCGCCGGCGTCGGCCCAGACGCAGGCCGACCTCTTCGACGACACCACGCTCCACACCGTCGAAATCGTGATCCACTCTCGCGACTGGAGCGACCTCCACGAGCACTTCCGCAGCAACGATCACTACCCGTGCGACGTGATCTGGAACGGGCTGCGGATGCGCAACGTGGCCGTCCGGTCGCGCGGCAACGGCAGCCGCTACCAGAACAAGCCCGGGCTCGAGCTGAGCTTCGATCACTACGCGTCGCAGCAGCGGTTCCTCGGCCTGCGCGGGCTGGTGCTGGACAACCTCGTGACCGATCCGTCGATGATCCGCGAGGCCACGGCGATGGCGCTGATGCGCCGCGTCGGCGTGCCGGCGCCGCGCGAGGCGCCGGCGCGCGTGTTCGTCAACGGCGCCTACGCCGGCCTCTACATGATGGTGGAGCCGGTGGACACCGTCTTCGCCCAGAAGGCGTTCGAACAGCCGGGCCTGCTCTTCGAGTACCGCTGGACCTATCCGTTCTTCGCGAGTTTCCCCGGCGAGTCGCTCGACGCCTATGCGGTGCTCTTCGAGTCGCGCAACCTCGGCGTCCACTCGATGGTGGAGTTGTATGCGCCGATGCGCGAGATGTTCCGGACCATCAACGAGGCGCCCGAAGGCGCCTTCGCTCAGGTGGACAGCTACCTCGATCTGACCAGCCTCGTCCGGGCGCTCGGCGCGTCCACGTTCATGGCGGAATGGGACGGCGTCTTCGGCTACGACGGCATGAACAACTTCTACCTGTATCGCACCGGCGAACAGGCCCACATGATTCCGTGGGACCGCGATCAGGCGTTTCACGCCCTGGACTATCCGCTGCTCGCCGGCGTCGACCAGAACGTGCTGGGCCGGCGGATGCTGGAGGATCCCGCCTTGCGGGCGGCCTACGTGCAGGCGGTGACCGAGGCGATGGCCGCGGCGCAAGGGGACGGGTGGCTCGAACGCGAGTTCACGCGGCAGTTCGCGCTGATCCGCGACGCGGCGCTGGCCGACGCGCTCAAGGTCGCCACCAACGAGGAGTTCGAGCAAGCCTTCGCCGAGCTCGTCACCTTCGCCCGCAAGCGTCCGGCATTCGTCCAGAACGAACTGATCCCGCTGCGCTGACGTGAAGTAGAGGCGGACAGCCCTCTACGTCGGTTTTGTAAACACAATGAGGTGCTGCCAGGGCAGGTCGTCGAAGACGCGCGTCTGCTTGAAGCCTTCGGCCTCGACCTCGGTCTTCACCTGCGCCTTCGTCATCTTGTGCAGCGGCAGGATCGGCACGTTCGGATCCTCGGCGCGGTACTCGAACAACGCCAGACGGCCACCTGGCTTCAGCGCCTCGCGCATCCGCTGGAGCATTCGCTGCGGCTGAGAGAACTCGTGGTAGACGTCCACCATGATGATCAGATCGAGCGTCGCCGCGGGCAGCTTGGGATCGTCGATCGCTCCCAGCACCGGAACCACGTTCGCCAGCTTCGCCTTGGCGGCGTTCTGCTGCAGCAGCTGCAACATCCCGGGCTGGACGTCGACGGCGTAGACCTTCCCCTCCGCGCCGACGAGCCGCGCGAGCCTCAGGCTCATGTAGCCCGAGCCCGCCCCCACGTCGCCGACGCTCGACCCCTTCGCGACCTTCAGCAGCCGCAGGCCCAGGTCCGGGTCCTCTTCGCGCTCACGCTCCCGGCGGTCGAGCCACGGGGCCCCTTCGACGCTCATCGTCGGCGCGTACTGCCGGCCGGTGATCGGATGTACACCGGTCTGCGCCCGGCTGGTGACGCCGGCACAGGCGGCCACGACGACGGCGACGGCAAGTGAACGCCTGGTCATGCGCACAGGATACTGCTTGCTAGCGGGCTTTGGCGCGCTGGTCGGCCAGCGCCATGTCGAGCAGGCGGCGCGTGTTGGGATCGTTCGGGTCGGTCGCGGCAGCGCGCTGAAGTTCAGATACCGCCTCGTCGAGACGGCCAGCGCCGACCAACCCGATCGCGAGGTTCGTCCGCGTGCGTGCGTCGTCGGGCCGGAGAGTCAGATAGTCCCGCAGTACCGTAATCGCCTCGGGCCAGACCTGTGCGGCGACGAGCGAGGTGCCGAGGAGCCGTGACGCCTCGGGATGCCGCGGCACGACCTCGAGGACCAGGCGCGCCTGCGCCGCGGCGTCGGCCCACCGCCGCTGGACGCTGTAGATCTGCGCCAACTGCAGGCGCGCGGTGAGCACGTCGAGCAGCGGCGGGTCGAGCCACCGCAGCCGCTGCGGCACACCCGTAGTGGCCACGAACGCCTCGAGCTGGGCCGCGGCCTCGGGCAGGCGCTGCGCGTTCACCAGCACCGCGGCCAGCTGATAGCGCGCTCGTGAGTCGCCCATCTGGATCGCGGCTCGCAGTTCCTTCTCGGCTTCCGCCGTCTGCCCTCCGATGCCCAGCTGCTCGCCCAGCAGATGGTGCGCCACCGCGGTGGGGCGCCGCTCGACGACCGTTCTCGCCAGCGTGATCGCCGAGGCGTACTCGGCCGTACGCCGCATGGTCAGCGTGCCCAGGCCGGCGACCGCCACGATCAACAGCGCCACGCGCGCGACGCGGGCACGCACCACGAGCCACACGGCCAGCACGGCGAGCGTCGCCAACGCCATGAGCGGCACATACATGCGGCGCTCGGCGCCCACTTCGGTGACGATCGGCAGCACGCTCGACGCCGGCGCGAGCGCCACGAAGAACCAGGCGCCGAGGAATCCGAGTGGCGGCACTCGCACCAGCCCGACGATCGTGACGACGAGCATGGCGACGAGGCCCACGGCCTGCGGCAGGACGTCCCAGAGGGTCAGCATGTCGGGCCAGCCGTACAGGACCACCAGGCCCGATGGCCAGACCGTGAGGCGAAGGTACTCCACTACGATCGACGCCTGGTTCAGCAGATACGTCCAGGGCGAGACGCCGGACGCAAACCCGGTGACCGCCGCGCGCGGCCCCGACATCACGAACCCCGCGAGGACCAGCCACGAGGCCACAAGGCCCATATACAGCGACCCCCGGGCCCGCGTAGCCTCGCGCCACGACCGGTAGAGAAACACGCGGTCGTAGAGCATCACGAGCAGCGGCGTCACCGCCATGGTCTCCTTGCACACCGTGCCGGCCAGACACGCCACGATGGCGAACCCATGCCAGCCGCCCCCCTTCGAACCGTTGCTGCGGATCGCCGCGTACAGCGTCAGCAGCAGGAAGCACGCCATCATCGACTCGGTGCGCTGCGACAGATAGTCGACGACCTCCGTCGTCAGCGGATGCACGCCCCACACGACTGCGACGGCCAGCGCCAGATTGGGGGCGTCGGCGGCCACCGCCGGCGGCATCGACGGCAGCGCCAGTGTGCGCCGGACGACGCCGAACAGCAGCCACGCACAGGCGACGTGCCACGCCAGGTTGGTCACGTGGTACGCGGTGACGCCGAGACCGCTGACGGCGTAGTCGAGCGCGAACGACAGATTGACGAGCGGACGGCCCGCCACCGGTGAATCGCGGCGCGGCGACAGCACGCGATCCAGGCGCGTGAGCTCGCGGATGTCGGCGTTCTGGACCACCGACGCCTGGTCGTCGATGACGAACGGCCCGCGAAAACTGTTGGAGTAGGCGGCGAGAATCACCGCCAGAATCACGCCGGCGCGCCACGCCCTGGTCACGGTGCCCACAAGATTACACGCTGCTGCAGGCAGGTGCAGCGCGGCACGTCAGTTGCCGTTCATGACGAAGGCTTCGGGCCTCAGGCCTCGGGCTTCAGGAGGATTCGCATGACACGCGTGACCTTGTGCGTCGCGGCGCTCGCCGCGATGGTGGCGGCGGGATGCAGCGGCAGCGAGGGCGGGGACACGCCGACGGCGCCGAGCACGTCCACCAGCAGCGGTGGCACCACGCCTCCGCAAGCGAGCTGCACCATGCCGGCCGCGCCGGCGAATCTGCACGTCGACTCCGTGCAGGGCAGCACCGTGAGTTTCTCGTGGTCAGCGGTCGGCGGCGCGACGCAGTACCTGGTGCTGGTTGGCAGCACGTCGGGCAACTCCGACGAGCTCTTCACCAACACGTCGCAGACGTCCTACACGACCGGGGGCATCAAGGTAGGCCACCACTACGCGCGCGTGCAGGCCAAGAACGCCTGCGGCACCAGCGGATCGTCGAACCAGGTGGATTTCTCCGTCACCGGATAATGGGCGGGCCGCCCGACCACCTCCGCTAAAGCTACGGTGGTCCGCCGTAGCCTTGGCGAAGGCGGAAGGCGGCTCCCACATCTCCCACCTCAGTGCGTCCGGGAGACCGCCTTGCCCGCCTCGGCGTGGCGGTCGATCCACTGCAGCACGAGGTCGGCCAGCTGCAGGTTGTTGCGGTCCTGCATCAGCATGTGGCTGTTGCCCTTGATGCCCATCTTGGGCAGGTGCATCACCTCGACGTCGCCGCCCGCCGCCTTCATCCGTCCCGCCAGCGCTTCGCACCCCTGAAGCGACGCCGCCCAGTTCGCGGGCCCGCCCTGCACGTCGCCGAGATGATCGCCAAACATGATGAGCGTGGGAATCTTGGCCAGCGTGGCGACCTGTGCCGGCGTGAGCTCGGGGCACGGCTGCTCGATCGAGATCATGCCGCGGATGCCGCTCGAGTCGATGAGCGCGGCCTGCTCGGGAAAGAACCCGGACTCCGAATGACCCATCAGCACGGCGCCCTTGAGCCGTACGGCCAGGGCCGCCATGTTGGTCCACGTCGGGTTGGGATTCGGCAGCAGCGCGTTGAGATCCGGAATCATCTGCTTGTAGAGCTCGTCGACGGCCTCGACCGGAAACTGGCCATCGGGAAACGTCTGCGGATAGCTCGGGCCGAAGCGGAACACGGTCCACGCCACCTGGTGGCTCGCGTTGATGATGTTGGGGAGCGCGGTGGGCGGCATCGTGCCGGCACGCACCGCGGCGAACACGCTGGCGTCGAAGCCCGAACGCGCGCGTGAGACCTGATCGGCCAGATACACCGCGCGGCCGCGTCGCACGAAGTACTCGTTCCAGCCCATGCGCCCGTCCGGCGTCGTTTCCCACGTCTTGCTGCTCAAGCAGCAGCCGTGCACCATCACCACCGGCAGGCGCCGCTCGCCACCCGGGGGGACCTGATAGCTGACGTACATCTGGTTGACGGTGACGTCGCCGGCGGGCACCGGGCCGCCGCGCCCCGCAATGGTGCCAAGGTTCTTCGTCTCGCCGCCGACGAAAAAGCTGCCCTGGCTCGCGATCACGAGCGGCTTCTTCAGGTCGCCCCGCTGCGCCGCCAGCGGCGCCGCCATCGACAGGGCGATGGTGAGGAGCAGCAGCCGGGTCGCCATTCAGTCCCCTGCGTCGAGGGCCTGTCGCACGCTGGCCGCGAGGTCCTCGAGTGAGAAAGGTTTCTGGAGGAAGTGCACGCCTTCGTCGAGCACACCGCGCGGGGCCAGGGCGCTCGCCGAGTAGCCGGAGACGAACAGCGCCTTCAGATCGGGATGGGTTTCGCGCAGCCGGGCCGCGAGCTCGCGCCCGTTCATCTCGGGCATCACCACGTCGGTGACGAGCAGATGCACGTGCCCTTTGTGCGTCGTGAAGACCTGGATCGCTTCGCTCGGCGTGCCCGCGGTGAGCACTCGGTAGCCGAAGCGCTCGAGCACGATCTTGCTGAGCCGCAGCACCGCCGACTCGTCCTCGACGAGGAGCACGGTTTCGTGCCCTGATTGCGGGACACCGGCCGCCATGTCCAACGTTGCTCCAGTCAGCTCCGCCTCGACGCTGGGCAGAAAGATCCGCACCGTGGTGCCCCGCCCGACCTCGGAGTCCACCTCGACGCAGCCGTCGTTCTGCTTCACGATACCGTAGACCGTGGCCAGCCCCAAACCAGTACCGCGCCCCACTGGCTTGGTCGTGAAGAACGGCTCGAACAGATGCGCCGCGGTTTCCGGGTCGATGCCTCGTCCGGTGTCGCTGACCTCCAACGCTGCGTAGGGTCCCGGAACGGCGCCCTCGTGGCGCTGCAGATCCGCGGAGTCGAGCTGCATGTGCCGGGTGCCGACGGTGACTCGCCCGACACCCTGGATGGCGTCGCGGGCGTTGGCGGCCAGGTTGGTGAGCACCTGATCCACCTGCGACGGATCGATGCGCACGCGTCCCGCGTCGGGTGACGGGGCCCAACTCAGCTCGATGTCCTCGCCGATCAGCCGCCGGAGCATCCCCAGCGACCCCGCCACGGCGCTATTCAGGTCGAGTATTTTCGGCGCCACGACCTGACGACGGGCAAAGGCCAGGAGTTGTCGCGTCAGGTCGGCGGCGCGCCGCGCCGCGATGCGAATCTCTTCGAGGTCGCCCTTCACCGTCTCGCCGGCGCTTACCGCGTGCAACGCCAGTTCGGCGTGGCCGCTGATGACGCTGAGCATGTTGTTGAAGTCGTGCGCGACCCCCCCGGCCAGGCGACCGACCGACTCCATCTTCTGCGCCTGTGTCAGCTGGTCCTGCAGGCGGACGCGATCGGCCTCCGCGGTCTTTCGATCGGTGATGTCCTGCGCACCGCCCACCGTTCGCACCGGATGCCGCTCGTCGCCTTCGCCGCGAAAGAAGGTCTGCGAGCGCACCTTCATCCAGCGCAGCACGCCGTCCGGTCGGATGAAGCGGTATTCGACATCGTAGAACCCGTCACCCTGCGGCGCGTGGGCGCGCTTCACCGCGTCGATGATCATCGGGCGGTCGTCGGGGTGCATCCACCACACCTCGTCGGCGGGCTGCGTGCTCGGATGCGGCGGCAGCGGGTCGTCGGGCTGCAGGCCGGCGATCTGCCGCAACTCGGGCGACCAGTAGCGCTCGCCTTTCACGTGGTCGTGATCGAAGAAACCGATGTCGGCGACGCGGATCGCCTGATTCAGGCGTTCCTCGCTCAGCATCAGCCGCTCTTCCGCGAGCTTCCGCGTGGTGATGTCCCGTACGATCGCCTGCGCGGCCACGATCTGCCCCTGCGCGTCGCTCATCGGCTGCACGATCGTGCTGAACCAGCGCACCTGCCCGTCGACGTCCGACTGCTCTTCGGTGTTCAGCGTCTCACCGGTCTCGATCACGTGCCGCACACCACCGCGATAGCGCTCGGCCACGTGGGGCGGAAAGAGCTCGTCCACCGTGCGGCCGGTCACCTGGTCCGGCGTCAGCCCGAGCGTGGTCGCGGCCGCGTGGTTGACGTAGAGGAAACGGCCGGTGGCGTCGGCGGTGAAGATGGTGTCGCGCGCAAATTCGACCAGCGACCGGTAGCGCTCTTCGCTCTCGCGCAGCGCCTGCTCGGCGCGCGCCCGGTCGCTGACGTCACGAAACGAGGCCACGAAACCGGCCAGGCCGCCCGACGGGTCGTCGATGCGCGTGATCGATCCGGCAATTGGAAACCGGAACCCGTTGCTGGCAATCCCGAGCGCCTCGCCGGTCCAGTTGCTGCAGACACTCATCGAGACCTGCGCGTGCTCGGGCTCGACGAACGACGAGAGCAGGCGCCCGCCGACATCGGCCGGGCGCTGATAGCCCCAGAGGCGTACGAACGCGCAGTTGACGAAGGAGATGCGTCCATGGACATCCGTAAACGCAATGGCGTCCACGCTCGCGTCGATGGCCTGAGAGACGAAGTACATGCGCTCGGCGTCGGACAGACGGGCAGTCGGATCGGATCTGTGCAGAAATATTGGAATCAGCATGCCGTGGGCCGAAAGCGACCGGTGCCCGCCGGCGTGGGGCGCCGGCGAGCCCGGAGATTCTACACTTCGGGGCTATCATCGTGGGGGTTTTCTCGAGCCATGTCCGACGCCCCCCGGCCGCCCGCGCCGCCAGACCCCGTGCGCGGTGTCTTTCTCGCGGATCTCGCCCACGACCTCAGCACGCCGTTGACGGCGATCCACGGCGCCGTCGAACTGATGCTGGCCGGCGCTTACGGCCCGCTCGACCCTGAACAGCGCGCGCTCGTCCTCGAGGTATTGGTGAGCGCCCGCGAGATGCGCGCGATCGTGCAGGACGTGGCGGATCTGGGCGCGCTCGATGGCGGCCGCCTCAAGTTCGCCGCGGCGCCCGTGGATGTCGGCGCCATGCTCGACGAGCTGCGCGCCAGCGTCGGCGAGGTCGCGGGCAAGCGCGGCGTCACCTTCACGCTCGACGCGCCGCCGGCCGGCACCGCCATCGACAGCGACCCGCGCCGTCTCCGGCAGGTCTTCGCCTGCATGTTCGGCTACGCCGTAAAGGCGGCACGCCGCGGCAGCCAGATCGACGCGGTCGTGTCACGAGTAGACGGCCGGCTGCGCATCGAAGTACGGGCCACCGGCGTGACGCCGAACGGCGATCCACAGCAGCTCTTGGCCGATCGGCGCGATCCAACGCCCGGCGTGCCGAAGCCGTATCGCGGCCCCGGTCTCGGGCTCCCGCTCGTCGCCCGCGTGGTCCAGGCGTGGGGCGGCCGCGCACGCGCCGAGATGCGCGACGGCGTGCTCGTGCTCGGCGTCGAGCTCCCACTGCACTAGACGGGCCGATCGGCCCGCCCGCCTGTGACAAAATGGCGGCGGCATGAGCACCCTCAAGATCAAGATCATCGTCGGCAGCACGCGCGCCAACCGCTTCAGCGAGAAGCCGGCGCAGTGGATTTTCGAGATGGCGCAGAAGCGCAGCGATCTCGACGTGGAGCTCCTCGACCTCCGAGACTACCCGCTGCCGTTCTTCGAGGAGGCGTTCCCGCCGGGTTACGCCAAGGACAACTACGACAACCCGCTGGTCATCAAGTGGCGGGAAAAGATCCGCGAGGCCGACGGCTTCATTCTGGTCACGCCCGAGTACAACCACGGCTACCCGGCGGTGCTGAAGAATGCGCTCGACTACGTCTACCACGTGTGGGGCCGCAAGGCCGTCGCGTTCGTGAGCTGGGGCGGCGCGGGCGGCACTCGCGGCGTGGAGCAGCTGCGGCTGGTCACCATCGAGCTCGACATGGTGCCGATCCGCTGGGCGGTGCACATCCCGAACCCGTGGTTCATCCAGGACATCGCCGGCATCGCCACCGACCAGAACAACGCGGCCGCGACCGCGCTGCTCGACAACCTGACCTGGTGGGCCGGCGCGCTGAAAGCCGCCAAGAAGTAGAGGCGCACCCTTCGGGTGCGCCTGACCAGGAGGCGGACCTGAAGGTCCGCCTCTACGTACTAGTTTTCAATCGGCTCGCACTCTCAGGATCTTGCGTCCCTGCAGGACGACTTCGTTCAGGAACAGCGGCACGGACCAGGCGACCCAGGCCGAGATGCCGATGTGATCGAGCACCGGCAGCCCCTGCGCCGCGAGCAGGGGATCGACCGCCCGGAACACGACGAAGCCGAACGTCACGACGTAGCTGCGGATCATCCACTCTTTGTGCTGCTCGTAGAGGTGGCGCGTGATGGCGAGGAACGCGACCCCCGTGGTGATCAGCCAGACGGTGGCCAGCGCGGTGAGGCCCGACCCGAACACGACGCCGCCGCCGGTATGAAACGCCAGGTAGTACGCGGCTGCGGAGCTCGAAACGACGGCGGCCATGTACACGAACCCGAGGTTCTTGTGCACACGCGGATAGAGATCCTTGAGACCGAGCCACAGCTGCACGGGACCGGTCAGCAGTGCCACCATGCCCATCGATATGTGCACCAGCAACCAGCCGCGCATCGGCCAGTACTGCCGGAACTGCCCCTCGTCGATCCGTAGAAAATACGGCAGGGCGGCAACACCGACGAAGAACAGCGCGCCCGCTGCTGCGAGACCCAGAATCGCAGCCGAGCCACGACCCGCCCGAGGTTCCACCGCAACCGCTACGCCTCCAGCCATCAGTCCACTCCAAATGCCAGCAGCACGTTGCCTGGCCGCCCAATCAAGCTGACATAGCCTGAATTGATGAAGATCATCCCGTTGGCCACCGCGGCGCCAGGGCCGTCCATCGCCCCGCCCTTGGCCTTCACACCGTTCACGGTTTCGAAATCCTTGTTGGTGTCGAAGCTCCACACGAGCGTGCCGTCGTCGGCCGCGTAGGCACGCAGCCCGCCGTCCATCGATCCCGAGAGCACGATGCCGGGCAGCGCCGACACCGCGGCGCCCTGTGCCTGGCTGCAGCCGCGTTCGGTCCCGCACAGCTTTTCGGAGGCTTCCTTCGACCACACCTCGGCGCCGGTGTCGATGCGCACCGCACGAATGCCGCCCGGCGTCTTGCCCGACGTGCCGTTCACGCTGAAGTACGCCTGCTTGTCGTCGGCCGCGCCCCCCCACTGCCCGCCCATTGCGCCGCCAGGGCTCGAACGATATTCCCAGACCTTCTCGCCCTTCTTGTCCGGATCGAAGCCGTAGACCATACCCGACTTCTGCTGGATCAGGATGATCTCCTGGCCGTTCGGCTTCTTCACGAGCATGGGCGACGCCGAGAAGTCGAAGTCGGGGCCGAGCTTCTCGGGACAGTTCGGGTTGTCGGGCGGATTCGTCGGCCGGCAGCCGCCGGTCCACACGTCGTTGGCGAGCGGCTGCTGCGACCACAGCAGCTTCCCGGTGTTCATGTCGAACGCGAGCACGGCGTCGGTGGTGAGCTGCGCCGGCTCGGCGTAGCCGTTGCCCGTGGCCACGTAGACCGCTTTGCGCTTGGCGTCGATCGTCGGCGCGGACCAGATGCCGCCGCCCGCCGGCCCCCAGGCCGTGATCCCCCGTGGGTTCTTGCCGCGCGGCTTCGGCTCCTCGGCGATGGTGTACGACTTCCAGATCACCGCGCCGGTATTGGCGTTCAGCGCGGTGACGCTGCCTCGGAACGTGCAGCACTCGTAGGCGCCGCCACCGCCCTGCCCTTCTTCACCTACGCCGGCCAGCGGCACGTAGACGCGCCCGTCGTAGACGGTGACGGAGCCAGTGGCCTTCGCGTAGGGATGCGTGTCGACCTTGCGCGCCCAGATCTCCTTGCCGGTGGCCGCATCGATCGCATACGCGGACGCAGTGCCGTCGGCAAAGAACACGGCGAAGCCTGCCGGACCGCTGGCGGGCTTGTACGGCCCCACCGAGAGCGCCGTGCGGATGCCGGCCTGCGCGTGGTAGGCCCAGTGCGTGCAGCCGGTCCTGGCGTCGAGCGCGAAGATGTCGCCACTCTCGCTGCCGACGAACACGCGGTTGCCGAGCACCGCCGGCTGCGAACGCGCCGAGCTGACGCCGGCGAAACCGAACGCCCATTTCAGCTTCATCCGCGGCAGCATCGGCGCCGTGACGCCGCCGGTGGCGGCCGGCGAGTACCGGTTGTTGGCCACTCCGGCGCCCCACCCGTTCCAGCCGGTCCGCAGGTCGGCCGCGGTCAGCGCTTTCGGCGTCGCGGTGCAGCGCCCGACGGTGGGCAGCGGCGCCGCCGTGCCGACCGCGCGTCCGGTGAGAAACGCCGAGACCGCTCGACGGTCGGCGTCGGTCAGTGCCGACCCCTGCCGGAACATGTTGCCGGTCGTGAGCGCGGTGAGGATCGTCTCCGGCGCCAGCTGCGCCAGCGCGGCGCGGTTGGGCGCGCGGGAATCCGCCGCCGGATTCTGATGACAGCTGGCGCACGCCTTGTCGAAGACAGCGGCGCCATCGGGCGCCTGTGCATCGGCCGTCGCGGCACAGAGGCTCAGAACGACGGCAGTAGCAGCGGCAACGGAAACAGATCTCATAGGGTCCTTAGAGGCTAAAGCCCGAAACGGCCATTCCCAGGCACGCGCAAGCCAGCCAGATCGAGAGAATGCGGCGCATCTCCACGTCCTCCGCGCAGAGTCTACAAGAGGTTGCCCCTGGGCGGTCGCGCACACTTATCTGAGCGGTCTCGCACACTGCACAAAAGCGCACTCCGCGCCCCGGTCACGGATCTCGCGCTGGTCGCAGGGCTTATCCCCTCACTTGGTCACCCGCCAGATCCGGGCACGCCTCGTGCTTTTGACAGCCACGAAATCGCGGGCTGCGGGGCCGGCAACCAGAAAGTAGAGAGAGCAGGAACAGCACTCGATATGAACCAAAGCGGGCCAGTACGGGGCCACATCCTCGCCATCGACGACCAGCAGCCCAATCTCACCCTTCTCACGCAGATGCTCGAAGCAGAGGGCCACATCGTGCGCACGGCCGGCACGGGGCTTTCGGCGCTCGAAGCCATCGACCGGCAGCCGCCGGACTTGATCCTGCTCGACGTCGGGCTGCCCGACATCAACGGGTTCGAGGTGTGCCGCCGGTTGAAGCACAACCCTCTCACGCGGCTGACGCCCGTGGTGATGGTCACCGGGCTCAACTCCCGGGAACACCGCATCGAAGGCATCAACGCGGGAGCCGACGACTTCCTGGGCAAGCCGTTCGACTCCGGCGAGCTCCGCGCTCGTGTCGGGTCCCTGCTTCGCCTCAAGCGCTACACCGACGATCTGGAGTCGGCCGAGTCGGTGATTCTCAGCCTCGCTCTCACCGTGGAAGCGCGCGACCCCTACACCGACGGACACTGCCAGCGGCTGGCGGAATACGCGAGCGCCCTCGGCCGCGCCCTCGGGCTGTCGAACGAAGAGGTGAGCGCCCTGCACCGCGGCGGCTACCTGCACGACGTGGGCAAGATCGGTATCGCCGACGCGATCCTGCAGAAGCCCACGCCGCTCAACGCCTCCGAGTACGCCACCATGAAGGCGCACACGGTCATCGGCGACCGCCTGTGCGGCAACCTGCGCTCCCTGGCGTTGGTGCGCCCGATCGTCCGGCACCATCACGAGCTCCTGAACGGCGCCGGCTACCCCGACGGCCTGGTCGGCGACCAGATTCCACTGCTGGCCCAGATCGTCGGCGTGGTCGACGCCTACGACGCCATGACCACGTCGCGTCCGTACCGTGAGGCGCTCTCCGTCGAGGCCGCACACGAGGAACTGCGCCGCGACGTCGCCCGCGGCTGGCGGCGGCGCGATCTCGTCGAGGCGTTCATCGCCCTCCCGCTCAAGAGCGCGGTCCGGACGCCGGTGCCCGTGCCGGCTGCCCCTCGCGCGCGGATGCTGAAGGCGCCGGGGAACAACCCGTGGGGACGCCGCCGGGTTTCGTAGCCGGGTTTCGTAGAGGCGGACCTTTCCACCTCCGCCAAGGCTACGGTGGACCCGCCGAAGCGCTGCGCGCGAAGGCGGGCAGGTCCGCCTGCCAACACGTCCCGCTAACCTATTGACCAGCCGGGTTCTCAGCATTTCGCACTTTTCCACAGTGCGGGACCTGGACAGGCGAAGCCAGGCGCGAATCCGCCGATTTCATCGGCTAAGATCCAAGCCCTGTGGCGGCCTCCTCTCCACCACGCCCGACGCTGCTGGTCGTCGATGACGATCGTGCCATCCGCGAGCTCGTCCGATCGGTAGGCGAACGCGCCGGCTTCGACGTCACAGTGTGCGCTGACGGCACAGAAGCTCTCACCGAACTCCACAAACACCACTACGACCTCGCCGCCATCGACCTGTGCATGCCTGGCACCGGCGGGCTCGACGTGCTGCGCGCCATGCGCACCGCCGACATGGACTGCCAGGTGATCCTGATGAGTGGCGGCGCCACCATCGACAACGCCGTCGAGGCGATCAAGCTGGGCGCGGTCGACTTCCTGACCAAACCGCTGGACCTCGAGCGCTTCCTCCAACTGCTCGGCACCGTGCGCGACGAGATCAGCCGCCGCGAGCATCTGCTCAAGGCGGAAAGCCGCGCGGCGCAGAGCGCGGAGTTCTGCGGAATGATCGGCCGCGGGCCGGCGTCGCAGCAGCTGTTCGATCTGATCCGGCGCCTGGCGCCGCATGTCCGCACCGCGCTCATCACCGGCGAGACCGGCAGCGGCAAGGAGCTCGTGGCGCGCGCGCTCTACCGCACGGGCCCACGCCGCCAGCAGCCCTTCGTCGTCGTCAACTGCTCCGCGGTCGTCGAGGCGCTGTTCGAAAGCGAGCTGTTCGGCCACGTGAAGGGGTCGTACACCGGCGCCACCGAGACGACACCCGGGCTCTTCGAGCTGGCCGATGGCGGTACCATCTTCCTCGACGAGGTGGGCGAACTGCCGCTCACGGTGCAGGCCAAGCTCCTGCGCGTGCTCGAGACCGGCGACGTGCAGCGCGTGGGCGCCACGACACCGCGTCGCGTGGACGTGCACGTGCTCGCCGCGACCAATCGCGACCTGCTGGCCGAGGTGGCCGCCAAACGGTTCCGGAGCGACCTCTACTACCGCATCAACGTGGTGGAGCTCACGGTGCCGCCGTTGCGGGATCGGCGCGAGGACATCCCATACCTGGTCGCCGCCTTCGTTCGCGATGCGGGCACGCGTCTGCGCAAGCCGCTGCACGGCCTGACGCCGGCAGCCGAACGCCAGCTGATCGCGCGAGCCTGGGACGGCAACGTCCGTGAGCTGCGCAACACGATCGAGCGCGCGTGCATCCTGGCCGAGGGGGGCTGGCTGACCGAACGCGAGCTCAAACAGACTGCGCCCCGCGCGATGCCCGCTCCGGGCCTCCCGGCGGGGGCGCAGGCCGCCGTCAGCTTCCCGGAGGGCGACGACATCAAGCTGTCGGCCCGGGAGCGCGATCACATCCGGCAGGTGCTCGAGCGATCGGGCGGCAACAAGATGGCCGCGGCCCGCGCGCTTGGACTCGATCGCCGGACGCTGTACCGCCGTCTGGACCGGTATGGGCTCGGGTCGATCACACGACGCAGCACGAGGCGCGGAAACGGGGCCTAGCCCGCCATCGGCGCCCGCCGACCGGCTGTTCCGGCTGGTGGTGGAATCGTCGCCCAACGGCGTGGTGATGGTGGACCGCCGCGGCACGATCGTCCTGGTGAACCGCGAGACCGAGCGCCTCTTCGGCTACGGGCGCGACGAGCTCGTGGGCCAGTCGGTCGAACAGTTGGTGCCCGGCCGCTTCCGCGCCAGTCATCCCGCCACCCGGCAGGAGTTCTTTGCCAATCCCCAGTCGCGCGCCATGGGCGCGGGACGCGACCTGTTCGGCGTCCACAAGGATGGCACCGAGATTCCAGTAGAGATCGGTCTCAACCCGATCGACGCGGAGGAAGGGTTTTTCGTGCTGGCATCGGTCATCGACATCCGCCCGCGCCAGCAGGCGGAGGCCGAGCTCCGGCGATCGAACGAGGAGCTCGAACGGTTCGCCTACGTCGTCTCGCACGACCTGCAGGAGCCGCTGCGCACCGTCTCCAGCTACGTCCAGCTGCTCTCGCGGCGGTATCGCGACCGCCTCGATACCGACGCCGTGGACTTCATCGACTTCGCGGTCGGCGGCGTACGCCGCATGCAGCATCTCATCGCCGACCTCCTGCTCTTCTCGCGCGTCGGGACGCGCGGGGCCCCGCTCGTGCCCACCGACATGCAGGCCGCCTTCGACAACACGCTCGCCGGCCTGCACGCGGCGCTCGACGAGTCGCAGGCGACGGTGACCGCCGATCCGCTGCCAATGGTGATCGCCGACGCCGGACAGCTGGCGCAGCTGCTCACCAATCTGCTCGGCAACGCCCTGAAGTTCCGCGGCACGGAGGCGCCGCGGGCGCACGTGGGCGCCACGCGCGCCGGGCGCACATGGACGATCAGCGTGCAAGACAACGGCATCGGCATCGCACCCGAGTACTTCGAGCGCATCTTCGTCATCTTCCAGCGGCTGCACTCGCGAGAGGAATACGCGGGCACCGGCGTCGGGCTGGCCATTTGCAAGAAGATCGTCGAGCGGCACGGCGGACGCATCTGGGTGGACTCCACGCCCGGACACGGCGCGCGCTTCTCCTTCACGCTCCCGGCGGCCGACGGGGTGAGCTGAGATGGCGATCGCCGCACCACCGATCGAGATCATGCTGATCGAGGACAATGCGGCCGACGTGCGCCTCACCGTCGAGGCGCTCAAGGATGCGCGAGTGGCCAACCGGCTGCATGTGGCCCGGGACGGTGTGGAGGCGATCCGCATGCTCACGGAGCCAGACACGGCCATGCCGCGGCCGGACCTGATCCTGCTCGACCTCAACCTGCCGCGAAAGGACGGGCGCGACGTCCTGAAGGAGATCAAGCAGGACGAGGCGCTGCGCCACATCCCGGTGGTGATCCTGAGCACGTCGCAGGCCGAGCAGGACATCCTGCACAGCTACCGGCTGGGCGCCAACGCCTTCATCACCAAGCCGGTGGAGATCGATCAGTTCTTCGAGGCCATGCGCTCGCTGGAGCAGTTCTGGCTGACCGTCGCGAAGCTGACGCGTCCATGACGACGGAGAGTGTGGGCATGAACGGATCCGGCTCCCCCACCCTCAAGGTGCTGCTGGTGGAGGACAACGCCGCCGACGCGCGGCTCGTGCGGGAGATGCTGAAGGACTCGCATCGACCTGTCGACCTCACGCACGCGTCGCGGCTGCGCGACGCGCTGGAGTGCCTGCGCACGCAACGCTTCAGCGCCATCCTGCTCGACCTGAATCTGCCCGACAGCGAAGGCATGAACACGTTCCTGCGCGCCCGCGGCGAGGCGATGCACGCGCCGATCGTGGTGCTCACCGGCGTGGCCGACGAAGAGGTGGCGGCCCGCGCCGTGCGCGAGGGAGCGCAGGACTATCTGGTCAAGGCCGAAGTGGACGGCCCGCTGCTCTACCGCTCGATCCGCTACGCCGTCGAGCGGCAGGCGTACGACGAAGCGATCCGCAGCGGCGAAGCGCTGTACCGGAACCTGATCGAAGGCTCGATCCAGGGTGTCGTCATCCACGTGGACGGCATCATCCAGCTGGCCAACCCCGCGCTGGCCTCGATGCTGGGTCTCGACAGCGCCGAGGAGCTGACCGGCCAGCCGGTCTGGCAGTACATCGCGCCGCAGGATCGCGACATGGCGCAGGCCTATCAGAAGGCGCGCCGGGAGGGACGGCCGGCGCCGAACAATTTCGAGCTCCATCTGCTGAAGCGCGACGGGTCCGTGATCGCGCTCGACTGCATGGCCTCGTCGATTGCCTGGCAGGGCGGGCAGGCCACGCTGGCCACGGTCGTGGACACGACGGAGCGTCAGCGCGCCGAACAGGGACTGCGCGCCAGCGAAGAGCGCTTCCGTCAGATTGCCGAGAACATCAAGGAAGCGTTCATCATCGTGGAACTGGACGGCTTCCAGCCGCTGTATCTCAGCCGGATGTGGGAGGAGATCTGGGGGCGGCCGCTCGAGGAGGCCTATCGCGATCCGCTGACGTGGGTGCGCGCCATTCATCCCGACGACGCCGGAGTCGTCACCGAGGCGCGGCAGGCGATCGAAAAGGGGCAGGCCATCTCGCGCAACTTCCGGCTGCTGCGGCCCGACGGCTCGGTCCGCTGGGTGCGCGCCCGCGCCTTCCCGGTCTACAACGCCAACCACGAGCTGTATCGCGAAGTGGGGCTCGTGGAGGACATCACCGACGTCCGCCGCACCGAGGAGCAGCTGCTGCAGGCGCAGAAGATGGAAGCCGTGGGCCGCCTTGCCGGCGGCGTGGCCCACGACTTCAACAACCTGCTCACGGCCATCCTGGGCTACAGCGAGCTCGTGCTCCAGGACCTCGGCCCCGATCATCCATTGGCCGACGACGTGAAGGAGATCCGCGCGGCCGGCCAGAGCGCGGAAAGCCTCACGCGCCAGCTGCTGGCATTCAGCCGGCGCCAGATCCTGCAACCGCAGACGCTCGACCTGAACAAGGTGCTCACCCGGGTCGACGCGCTGTTGCAGCGCATCATCGGCGAGGACGTCGAGCTGACGATGAAGCTGACCGCCCCGCTCGGCCGGGTCAGCGCCGACCCCGGGCAGATCGAACAGGTAGTGCTGAACCTTGCGGTCAACGCCCGCGACGCGATGCCCAACGGCGGCAAGCTGACGATCGAGACGGCCAACGTGGACCTCGACGAGGAGTACGTGACCCAGCACGCGGGTGCCTCGGTCGGCCCGCACGTGATGGTGGCGGTGACCGACAACGGCACGGGCATGGACGAGGCGACGCAGCAGCGCCTGTTCGAACCGTTCTTCACCACCAAGGAGCCGGGGCGTGGCACCGGGCTGGGCCTCGCCACGGTGTACGGGATCGTGACGCAGAGCCGCGGCTCGATCTGGGTCTACAGCGAGCCCGGGCACGGCTCGACGTTCAAGTTGTATCTACCCGTCACCACGGAAGACGTGGTCACGCCGCCCGTCACCGAAAGCACGCCCGCGTCGCTCTCGGGCACCGAAACGGTGCTCGTCGTCGAGGACCAGGCCGAGGCGCGATCGGTCATCTGCGAAACCCTGCGCCGGCGCGGCTACACCGTGATCGAAGCCATCAACGGCCCCGACGCGATCGTGAAGGGGCGGCAGCCCCAGCCGATGATCGACGTCATGCTCACGGACGTGGTGATGCCGGGGATGGGCGGCCGCCGCGTCGCCGAAGTCATTCGCGCCACGCGTCCGAACCTCAAGGTCGTCTACATGTCGGGCTACACCGACAGCGCTATCGTGAACCACGGCATCCTGGAGCCGGGCGTCACGTTCGTGCAGAAGCCGTTCGCCCACGACGCGCTGCTCCGCAAGATCCGCGACGTGCTCGACGCGAACTGACGTACGTAGGGGCCGCCCCTACGAAGACGCCAGTCGCGGCAGCAGTCTGACTGCGTTGTCGCGCTCGACGGCGCGGAGCGCCGCCTCGGAGAACATCTTCAGCTCGCGGATCGACGTCACGTAGTCCGCCGCGGCGCCGCCGGGCGGAAAGTCGGTGCCGAAGAGCACCCGCTCCGGCTGCACCAGCTGCAGCAGCGACGCCACCGCACCAGGATTGGTGGCGCCGGCCAGATCGTAATAGAACGTCTTCAGCGTGGCCATGAAGCCGGCCGGCATGCGCTCCTTGGCGCCGCGCGACGCCCCGTCGATGCGGGACGCCAGGAACGGCGCCGTCCCGCCCGCGTGCGACCAGATGAAACGGATGTCCGGGAACCGCGCCGCGTCGCCGCTGAAGGCGACGCCGGTGATGGCGCGCGTGGTATCGGTGCCGTACTCCAGGCTGCCCGGCGCGACACCAGGTGCGTACTCGAGATTGCGGCAGCAGTTGGCGGCGGTGGGGTGCACGTGCACCACCGCCCGCCGCCGGTGCAGCTCCTCCATCACCGGGCGGAAATCCGGGTGGCCGAGCCAGCGATCGCCGTAGCTGGTGAAGAGGCCGATGCCGTCGGCCTTGAGCGTGTCGAGCGCGTACTCGATTTCGCGCAGGGTGCCATCGACGTCGGGCAGCGGCATCGCCGCAAAGAGTCCGAATCGCGTCGGATGATCGCGCACGAGCGTCGCACCGTATTCGTTGCAGGCGCGCGCCAGCGTGCGCGTCATTGGGGCGTCGCCAAACCACAGCCCGGGGTTGGTGATCGAGACCAGTGCGGCCGCCACGCCGCCGCGATCCATGTCTTCGATCGACTTCGCCGGCGTCCACGTGGTGTTGGCCGGCTGCAACAGCGGGCGGCCCTTGACCGCCGTCACCCACGCGGGCGGCGCGAAGTGATGGTGGATGTCGATACGGTACGGCCGCGCCGCCGGGCTCTGCCCCGCGTGCGCCCACGCCGCCGGCCCCGCGGCCGCGAGCAGCCCGAGGAGCAGTTCACGTCGATTCAGATCCATCCCGTTATCTCCAGCGGATGAGGGCCATGCCGCCGACCAGGAGCGCCGCACCGATCAAGCGCTCGGGCGAGGCCTTGTGGACCGCTACGTTGAACCAGCCGAAGTGATCGATGACGAGGCCCGCGGTCAGCTGGCCGACGATGACCGCGGCAAAGAGCGTGGCCACGCCGAGCGGACGGGCCAGCGTGACGGCCGCCAGCACGTACGAGGCGCCGGCAATGCCCCCGATCCAGATCCACCAGGGATACCGGGCGTAGCCGCTCGTGGCGAGGCTGTCGCGCTGCACGAGCAGCGCGGCGGCCAGGAGCACGACGGTGAGCGATGCGGAGATGACCGAGGTCCACAGCGCGCTGCCGGTCGCCGCGCGCAGTTGAGTGTTGACGCCCGCCTGCGCCGCCAGCCCGGCGCCCGCCGCGGCCGCAAGAAACCAATAGAGGTTCAGCACGGGCACATTGTAGGCGGAGCGGAGAAGGCAGAGAGGGCGGAGAGGGCAGAGATGGGTAAGGCTCCCGGGCCCGCGGGCCCGGGAACCGCTGTTACTGGCAAACGGCGACGCCGAAGTGCTCATCGACGGCGCGCACGACTTCCAGCCCCGACGCCGCGCGCAGCGCCGCGCCCGTTGGAGCGATCCCCTCGCGGTCGAGCCAGACCCGCGAGACGCCGAGAGCCTGGGCAGGTGCGATGTCGTGGTACCAGTCGCTGCCCACGTGCACCCAGTCGCCTCGCGCAACTCCGGTGAGGCGCTCGAAACCGCGGAACAGCCACGGCCCGGGCTTATAGCCGCGCATCCGCTCCGCGGTGACGAACAGGTTGAACGGCGTCGCGAAAGACCGGTGCGTGATCTCGAACAGGTCGTCGTCCACGTTCGTGAGCACGCCGAGCCGGTAGCCGCGGGCGCGCAGCGCCGCCAGCATCGTCTCGACGTCGGCAAACGGGCGCAGCGCGCTCCACGAGCGCGTCAGCGTCCGGGCATCGGCGTCCGTCAGACGGACGCCGCGCTCGCCGGCCGCGCACAAGAGGGCCGACTTGAGGACCTGCTTGTGCGACCCGACCGGCCCCTGCTTTTCGAGCTCGAGCTGCCAGCCCGAAAACGCAGCCGCGACCTCGGATGCCTGCTCGCCGGCAATCGGCGCGAGCAGGTCGCCGAGCCCGCTGGACCAGTCCACCAGCGTTCCGTAGCAGTCGAAGGTCACCCACCGTGAACGCGTTGCGCGAGACACCACACACCTCCTGAAATGAAAAGGGCCATCACCCTGCCGGATGATGGCCCTTTGAGATTTCGACCCTCTGTTCGTGAGGTATCGGGGTTACGTCATCCGGATCGAGGCCGATGCGGTCGGTGCGACCAGTCGGCCGTCAGGAACACGACGGCCGGAAGGCCGGTCGCATTCACTCGCTTGCCGTTGATCGCAATGAAACGCATGGGACTCTCTCGAAAATGACGCCCGAAGAGTATAACGCACTAGCGAGCGGAAACGAACGCCTGCAGCGCGTCGAACGTTGCGTCAGGGCATTCCTCGGCGATGAAGTGGCGTCCGGGCAGCGCCTGACCACGGACGTCGCGGCCGTGCCGGCGCCAGACGTCCATCACGTCGTAGAGCCGGCCGACTGTGCTCTCGCGTCCCCACAGCACGAGCAGCGGGCACTCGACCAGGCGGTCGCCATCGGCGCCCGCGTGCTCGAGATCGATCGTCGCGCCGGCGCGGTAGTCCTCGCAGTTGCCGTGAATCGCGTCCGCCGTGTAGCAGCGCACGTACTCCGCCAGCGCCTCGGGCGTGATGCCGTCGCGCTCGCGGCAGCGGCCGCGCACCCAGAACTCGGCGCTGCGGCCGATGAGCGTCTCGGGCAGCGGCGCCGGCTGGATGAGAAAGTACCAGTGGAAGTATTCGGTGGCGAAACTGTTCGAGAGCAGCGAGTACGGCAGCGGCACGATGTCGAGCACGGCGGCGCGCGTAACCACGCCGGGGTGCTCCACCGCCAGACGCCAGGTCACGCGCGCGCCGCGATCGTGGCCGGCCACGGCGAAGCGGTCGAAGCCGAGCGCGCGCATCACCTGCACCTGGTCGTTCGCCATCGAACGCTTCGAGTACTCCTCGTGCGTGCCGCCGCCTGCCGGCTTGCTGCTGTCGCCGTAGCCGCGCAGGTCGGTCAGCACGACGGTGAACGACTGGGCCAGCCGCGGCGCCACCTTGTGCCACATCACGTGGGTCTGCGGCGACCCGTGCAGGAGCAGCAGCGGCGGACCGCTGCCGCCCCACACGGTGTGGATCTCGGCGCCGCTCGTCGCGATGACGCGGCGCTCGAACCCGGGAAAGAACGTCACGCCGTCATCGTATCGCCGACGCGGTAGCGGACGAACCCGCGCACCCGCACCGGCCCGTCGGCCGATGCGGCGGCCAGCGCCTGCTCCACCGTCTGGTCCGGGTCGATGATGAACGGCTGCCGCAGCAGCACGGCGCCATCGATGAACTTGCGGAGCCGGCCCTCCACCATCTTCTCGACGACCGCCGCCGGCTTGCCGCTCGTCTGCGCCTGCGCCTGCAGTTCCGTCCGCTCCTCGGCCAGCACCGCCTCGGGGATGTCGGCTGCCGTCACCCACCGCGGCGCGCTGGCTGCCACGTGCATCGCCACCTGCCGTCCAACGGCCGCAACCGCCGCCACCGGCCCTTCGAGCGCGACCAGCACGCCGATCGTGCCTGTCGCCGGCCCGGCCGCGTTGTGCACGTACGACGACACCACGCCTCCAGGCGCCGCCAAGACCTCGGTACGCCGGATCGCTACGTGCTCACCCGTCCGCGCGGACAGCCGCGTGACGAGATCGGCGACACGGCCGTCGCCATCGGGTGACGGAGCTGCCGCCAGCGCGTCCAGCTCTCCGCCCGTCGCCAGCGCGATCGGCGCCATCGCCGCGACGGCGCGACGAAAGTCGTCGCTCCGCGTCACGAAGTCGGTCTCGCAGTTGACCTCGACGATGGCGCCGCGCTCACCGCTCGCCGCGATCGCGACCAGCCCCTCGAGCGCCACGCGATCGGCCTTCTTCGCGGCCATCGTCGTCTGCGCGTCGCGCAACCGCTCGATGGCGGCGTCCAGGTCGCCGCCGGTCTCGGCCAGCGTGGTGCGGCAGGCCATGATGCCGGCGCCGGTGCGGTCGCGCAGCGTCTTCACGAGTGTGGCGGGGATCACGGTCGCGGAAATCTCGGTCATGGCAGATACGTGTGGTTACGCCTCCAGATACGCGTTGAGGAACTTCAGCAGCGATGCCGTCGTGGCGGCGCTGCCATGCAGCACGACTTTCAGCCTGAAGCGGGCCGGGTCGTAGATCGTGTCGATGCGAAGCGGATCGGCCTGGTCACGCCGCCCGTTCGTCGCCGCGAGCAGCGCCGTCGCCGCACGGCTCGCGGTGTCGGCGTCGATCCCGTCCGCCTGCACGATCGTCGAGACCTCGATCTGCCGCGCCCCGGGAGCCGTTGTGGCGAGGGGGGCGGGCGCCGGTGTCTCCCGCCCGGTCAGCGCGTCGAGCGCCTCGCGGGCGACCCGGTACTGCTTGCCGATGCGGACCGCACGCAGCCGCCCGTGGCGGACATAACGCCGCACGGTCCGCACGTGCAGCCCCAGCCGCTCCGCCACCTGATCGATTGAAAGCAGGTCCGCATCGTCCTTAACGATCCCTTTCATGCCAGTAGTATGCCCTATAGTTCGTTAACATGTCTATATTAGTCCCTATATGACCGTATCTGCCTGCGGCCGTGACTTCACAGGTTGGCGCGAGAAGTAGTTCGTGGAGGGCGGGAAACTCTTCGCGGAGCGCGAGCCGGTGGCGCGGAAATACGGTGTGTTTCAGCGTGCCGTGGGGCGGCACAGCCTTGGCTCTCCTCACCTGTCATGGCCCGCGTCCCGCCGTGGCTCGCCGTGGCAGGCCTCGCCTGGGTAACCGCGTCGGTCGCGAGCTCAGGCCAGTCGCCGATCTCACCTCTGGCTTTGCGGAATCACCCCGCGATTGCCTACCAGACGACGCGCCCGGCCGATTCGGTGGCGCGGCTGGACGAACGGCTCGCGCGCGGCGCCGCCACGCTCACCTTCGACGCGACCACCGGCTACCTGCACTCGGTGTTGGCCGAACTGCAGGTGCCGCTCGAATCGCAGATGCTGGTCTACTCCAAGACCAGCTTCCAGGCGCCCCGCATCGGCCCGTCCAACCCGCGGGCGCTCTACTTCAACGACACGGTGTCGGTCGGCTGGGTGCGCGGCGGCGAGGTGCTCGAGTTTGCGTCGCAGGATCCATCACAGGGCACGATCTTCTACACCCTCGATCAGCACGAAGGCCGGCCTCGCTTCACGCGGCAGCTGGTGTGCGTGCAGTGCCACACGTGGGAGGCGACGCTCGACGTGCCCGGCATGTTCGTCGGGAGCGTCGTGACCGCCACCGACGGCTCGGTCCTCTACGTGCCCGCCTACAGCGTCGATCACCGAACCCCGTTCGACCTGCGCTGGGGCGGCTGGTTCGTGACCGGGCAGCACGCATTCCCGCGTCACCTCGGCAACGCCCTGGTGCCATCGGGCGGCACCATAGACGACGCCGTGACGCCGGCGTCGACTCACGTGGCCTCACTCGACGGACGTTTCGACCCGGCCGGGTACGCGGGCGCGCACAGCGACGTCGTCGCGCTCCTGGTGATGGAGCATCAGGCGCACATGCTCAACCTGATCACGCGCGCCGGCTGGGAAGCCCGCGTGGGCGCCGACGCCGGCCGCCCGCTCGGGGCCATCGTGAACGAACTCGTCGACTACATGTTGTTCATCGACGAGCGGCCGCTTCCGGGGCCCGTTGATGGTCCGTCACCCTTTGCGCGGGCGTTCGAAGTTCGCGGGCCGAAAGACGACCGCGGACGCTCGCTTCGCGAGTTCGATCTGCACGCGCGGCTGATGCGGTATCCATGCAGCTATCTGATTTACTCCGAACCGTTCGACGCGCTGCCCGGCGCCGTCAAGCAGGCGATCTACGCGCGGCTGTGGGCGGTGCTGTCGGGGACGGCGCGGGAGCCGCGCTACGCGCGGTTGCAGGCCGCCGATCGCCAGGCGGTCATCGAGATCCTGCGGGAGACCAAGGCCGGCCTGCCGGCCTATTTCAATGAACCGCGGCCCGGCTCGTAACGCCCGACAACCCCTGGCCGAAGTCGGCCGCAAACTGCCGCAGGTCGCTCCAATCGGTGTACTCGTAATCGCGGCGCGTGTCGGTGTCGCCGCCCGCTTTCGCCACGATGCGCTTCATGACCACGCGACGCACCCAGCCGTAGCGGGTATACGGCAGCGCGCCGGCGACGAACTTCACCACCGTCGGGCGCCATCCCGTCAGCGCGATGAACCGATCGACGATGGCCTGCAGGTCGCGCCGCACCGCGGGCTCGTGCTGCAGGACGCCGAGGCAGACCGACACGAAGGCCGTCGGCCGGCGTGCCAGCACCGCCGCGTGCGTCTTGGCCCACTTCTCCACCGGACGCTGATAGCGCCCGGCGTGGATCGACGCGGCCACGATCACGGCGTCGTAGCCGTCGGGATCTGGCGCCGGATCGTCGGCGGCGTTCAGGTCGACGGCGGCGCCCGTGCGATGCAGCGTTTCGGTGATGGCGCCGGCGACCTTGGCGGTGTGCCCTTCGGTGGTGCCGTAGATCACGAGAATGCGAGGCATCGGTCTACTCCGAGGAGTCAGAGGGCACCGAGCGTGCCAGCCGTGCCGCGCGAAATGACTGGAAATAGCGGCGCCGGCACCCGGCGCCGCCGCGAACTAGTTCAGAAGGCGGTGGAATTTCCCGCCGGCCGTCACTTCTTGGTCTGCTTCGAGTAGTCGATGAAGCCCTGCTCCTTGCACTTGTCTTCCGTGTAGGGCTGATCGGCGACGCCGATGACGTCACGACCGGTGTACTGCCCCTTCAGGTAGACCGGATCGTCGGCCGTGTAGGTACGGGTGATCGTGTTGGCCGTCGGATCCAGCGTGAAGCGCTCCACGACGTGGAGCTTGTCGCTGTGACGAACCGGCGCGTTGAGCACGCCTGGGAGGAAGCCGGCGGTATCGACCACGAGCGTGTCGCCGTCCCAGCTCCCGATCGAATGCCCCGCACGCGTCAGCTTGGCATTGGCCGGATGCGTCTTCTGGTTCATGTAGACGGTCCGCTTCAGGTTCATCTGGCCGTATTCGATCACGATCGTGTCCTTGTTCTGCGTGATCCGGTTCACCGGACCGTCGAAGGTCCAGTCGAAGAGGATGCTGGTCGTCTGGCAGCTGAAACGCGGATTGTCCTCGCGCTTGAACGCGGCCGCCGCCTTCTCCCCTTCCGGCGTCAGCTCGGTGCCGCCGTAGAGACGCGGTCCTGCGGGTGGTCCACCGCCGCGGCGCGCGCCGCCGCCCCGCTCGGCGGGCTTGGCGGTGGCAAGGGTGCTGAGCGGCACCAGGCCGCCGCCCGAGCCGCGCGGATCGGCCATGACGACCTGTTCGGGCGCCCACTCGCCGGTGATGTTCGGCTCACCCGACGGCCGCTTCGCCGGCCGCGCCTTGGCCTTCTCCAGATTGGCCGTGGCCAGCACACCGCGCACCTCGGTGACTCCGCCGGCCGGTGCCTTTACGTACTGGCCGTAGCGATCCATCTTGCTGCCGTTGGCGAAGTGGATGGTGTTCAGGTAGCACGAGCTCGGATCCACGCGGTCCGGAGCCGCCTCGATCGTGACACCCTGCCCGATCGGAAAGAGCTCGCTCCCCCAGCCGGAGCGGCGCAGCACGTGCGCCGAGCGCATCTCGCACCGGTGCTTCGACATCTTCCCGTCGGCTTCCTTCACCTCGAAGTAGATCCACGAATGCGGGTTGATCAGCTCGATCTTGGTCAGCACGCCGGTGAAGGTCACCGACTTCGTCAGATCGAAACTTCCCGAGCCGTGATGCGCGAAGGCGGGCGTGGCGCACGCCAGCAGCAGGATGCCGAAAAGGCCCCGTCGAATCATGGTGTTCTCCCCTTCAGCGCCCGTCCCGGGGCGCCGCGCGCGTATTGTAGGTCAGCCGCCAGCGCCTTGAGCGCCGCGTGAATCTGGGGGGCCGTTTCCGGCCCCAGCGAGTTGATTTCCCCGTAGTGCCGCTCGGCGCTGCCGTAGAGCCACGGCGCCTCGTTGTCCCACTCGGACTTCGGGATGATGTAGCCGACTTCGTCGTTGGCGAGGCCGATGAGGAACTTCACGCGGCCGGGCATCAGCTCCCGCAACGAAGGCACTTCCACCGGCGCGATGTCGATGTCGGCGCCGGGCGGGTGCACGATGCCGCCGTTGGCGATCTCGGGATAGAGCTCACCGGGTACGCACGTCATGCTGGCATCCCCGAACGTCACGACTGCCACCTCGCTGCGAATCGTGTTGAGCCGTGGCTGGCCACGGCCGAAGAGGCCGAGCGCGGCCGCCAGCCGGAACAGCGGGTTGTCGATCTTCAGTTCGATGGTGCGGGCGGCATAGGCGAGGCGCGGTTCTGCCTGCGGCACGCCGGCACCGCCGCGAACGGCTGCGAGCGCGGCCTGCGCGAGCCGCCGCCCGAGCGCGCGCGCCTTGTCGTGCGACGGCGCGGCAAGCGACTGCCCCGTGTACGGGTCCACCACGGTCGTCGCGGGGTTCGTCGTCATCAGCCCGCCGATCGCGCCGTTCACGTAGACGTGGATGCCGCCGAGACCGGCCTCGGGCTGCCGATCGCCCACCGTGACGCCCGACTCGAGGGCGTCGCGCAGGTAGCCGGGAAAGTCGGCGGTGATCTCGGTGTTGTCGGCCCACGGCGTCTCGGGATGGTCCGCCCAGTTGACGATCGATCCGATGGTCTTGCCGTCAGGAGCCGTGAACACCATCAGCCGCATCGTGGCGTCGAACACCTGCGGGTCGCGCGAGTCGGCCACGAGCCCCGCCGGTTCGAGCGGCACCTCGACGAACGACACCGACGCGGGCGTGATGGCTTCCACGGCGTCCATCAGCGCCCCCGCCGCGCCCGCCACGACCGCGCGACGGTACTCGGGGTCGATGCCCGAGCGGAAGTCGCTCGGTCCCCAGATGCCCATCAGATCCGGGGTGGAGTGGTTGTGAGTGGACGCGACGATCACGTAGTCGAGGCGCGCCGACGACGGCACGCTGCGGCGCACCGCCAGCACCTCGTCGTGGAAGAAGCCGATCGCATCGAGCGCCACGATCCCGATGCGATGTTCGCCGTCGTCGATGACGGCGGCCACGGCTTTCAGGTCGTCATGGATTTTCGTGGCCGCGCGGTTGTGGGCGAAGCCGGCCACCCAGACCGGTCGCGACATGTCGGGGTTGATGATCCGGCGGCCGAAGCCGGCCCGGAGGCGGGCCGGCACCGACAGCGTCGGGCTCGCGGAGAGCGTGAATTCGGAACCCGGGTTGCGATCGTGCAGGTTCCACCAGACGAAGCCGGCCAGGCCGAGAACGCCGACGAGGAGCACGAGCCCGATCCAGCGCAAGAGTCGCATAGGTACGTGGCTGCCGGTCTCTAGACCGGTCTCAATCGAGCTGATCTCTGACGAGCGGCACGACCTTGGTGCCGTACAGCTCGATGCTCTTCATCATCAGGTCGTGCGGCAGGGTGCCGTTGCTGTACTTCAGATCGAAGCGCGACAACCCGAGCGCCTTCACGGTACGCACGATCTTGGCGGCCACGGTCTGCGGCGATCCGACGAACAGCGCTCCGTCGCTCGCCTCGCGCTCGAAATGATCGCGGCCGATGGGCGGCCACCCGCGCTCGCGGCCGATGCGGTTCATCAGCCCGGCGTAGTGCGGCCACAACTCCTCTTTCGCCTGCTCGTCGGTCTCCGCGACGTGCCCGGGAGAATGCGCGCCGATCGGCTGCAGCGGCTTGCCGAACTTCTCCAGCCGGTCGCGATAGAGCTGTGAATACGGCGCGAAGCGGGCCGGGCTGCCGCCGATGATTGCCAGCATCAGCGGCAGGCCGTAGTGCGCGGCACGGACGACCGATTCGGGGCTGCCGCCCACGCCGACCCAGGTGTAGAGCGGTCCCTCGCTCGGCGGATACACGAGCTGATTGGTGAGCGGCGCGCGGAGACGCCCCTTCCACGTGACCGGCTCCTGCTTCAGCAGCTCGGCGAACAGATTCAGGTTTTCCTCGAACAGCTCCTCGTAGTTCTGGAGGTCGTAGCCGAAGAGCGGAAACGATTCGGTGAACGACCCGCGCCCCACGATCACCTCGGCACGCCCGCTCGAGAGGGCGTTCAGGGTCGAAAAGCGCTCGAAGACGCGCACCGGGTCATCCGAGCTGAGCACGGTCACGGCCGACCCGAGATGAATGCGGGTCGTCTTGGCGGCGATGGCCGCCAGGACGACCTCCGGTGCCGACACCGAGAAGTCGGGCCGGTGATGCTCGCCCACGCCGATGAAGGCCAGGCCAACCTGATCGGCCAGCTCCCCCTGAAGGACGAGGTTGCGGATGGATTGCGCCTGCGAAAGCTGCTGGCCGTCGGGACCAACCGTCGCGTCGCCAAAGGTATCGAGCCCTAGTTCAATGGTGTGCGCCATGTGCAATCTCTGATTATCCCACGGCCCAGTTAAGCAAACCGCTGAGGCGGATCCGGCATCCGATCTGCAGCGTGAGACTCGGGGGCCCAACCATGACCTGGAAGGACAAGCTCGAGATCGGCTTGAAGGACGACGCGCCGTACCGCAAGGACAACCTGCCCGATCAGCAGGTGCGCGGTCCGGAGATACCGGCCGGCGAAGGCCGCTCGCCCATCGTGCCCGCGGCAGCCGGCGACGTGAACAAGATCGGCCAGAAGCACGGCCGCCCGAAGCGGATCCGTAAGAAGTTCGTGCCGCCGCCCGAGTCGTAGGGCCGTCGTAGGGGCCACCTTCAGGTGGCCCGTTCGTTATTTGGATCCGGCCTGCCGATCGGCGGCGCGTGCCGCGCTCAGCATGTTGCGCATCGCGTTGTTACCTTCGTGGCAGGCGTACTCGTACATGTCGTCGCGCTGCGGGCTCAGATTCAGCGCGGCCGTCCACGGCGCCGCCCACGTGGAAGCGTCGCGTAATGTCACCTCGTACCGCAGCGCGTCGGTCCCGGCACGCCGGAAGCGCTCGACCATCACCAGCTGATCGCTCGAGCCTCGATACGGCGCCCGGCCGTTGAAGTTGGTGGTCTCGACGACCAGCGTGTCCCCGTCCCAGTGCGCGCGGGCGTCGCCGAGATACTGCCGGATGCTCGACGCCACGTGCGGCCGATCGCCGATCGGGATGACGCGGGTTTCGTGAATCATTTCGTAGGTGATCGCCACGAAGCCAGGCCCTTGCACCAGCCGCGTGTTCGCGTTGTAGACGGCCGGGAAGATCGCACCCGGTACGCCGCGCGTGATGCAGCGGTCGTACATCGTGAAGTCGAGCGTGCTGTTGTAGGGGCCGTTGCCGAAGCTGCCGCGCACGGCGCGCTGCGTCCGCGTGCGCGCCTCGGCGGTCGTGGCCGGGATGCGCCCGTTGGCCGGGTCGATCACCATCGACGTGCGGCGCGACGGCTTGCCGCGTTCGAGCCAGTGTGGCGGCGGAGACGTGGCGGACCCGACGGCGCCGGCGTTTCTCGTGTCAGCGGTGTCCACGTCGAACTCGGCGTTGTCGGTGGCCAGCTGCTTCTGCGCGTCCACCCGCCGTTGTTCGAACTCGGAGTCGGTGTACGTCTGTCGATCGCCCAGCTCCGGCGCCCGCTCGAACGGCACCCCCAGCTCGGGTTCGCTGGTCCAGACGCCCTGGAGATCCGGATCGCCCCACGGCGTCCGCGGCACCGCGGCCGGTGTCTGCGCAAAGACGCCAATCCACGCTGCGCCGATCACCAGCATCGTCCCGACGAGCAGCTGCCGCCTCATGACGTCTCCTCCTACGGCACGTCGATCACAGCCTCGGCGCGCGGAGCGTCCGGGCTGATGGTGACCGACGCAATCGTTTCTTCAACATCCACGCCGCGCCTGATTGCAATCTTATGCGTGCCAAAGGGCGCCCCGCGCAGCTCCCGGCCTGCGGGAAACAGATAGGCTGCCCACCCTTGAAATCCACCCTCGAACCAGACGTCGATCGAAAACCGCTCCGGTCGCGAGCCGCTCGCATCGCGGATCACGAGCGTGCCGCCAGTGATGTCCCAGTCGAATCGGTTCGCGCCTTCGTTGAACACGGCTCCGGCGCCCCGGCCATACACGTCGTTTCCACTCAACCGCAGGTTGACCGGGCCGGCTTCGGGAAGGGTCGCCTCGAAGAAGCCATCCTGATTCGTCACGACTTTCGGCAAGCCGCTCTGAACCGGCCGCGTCATGAACATGATCTGCGCGCCAGCTACGGGCTCACCGTTGATCCGGACGACGCCGGTGACGATGACGATCGGCGCAGGGATCCGCAGCTCACCCATCTGCCCAGGCACGTAGTTGAACCGGATGCGGCCGCCGGATCCGCGCGCGTGGGTGAGGCCGACTTCGTACTCACCTGCTTCAAGCCCGCGAACCACCCAGCGGCAGTCACTCGTTCGCCGGGATGCGACTTCCATGGCCGAACGGGCGTTCTGAGAGATCGCCGCGAGCGTCAATGTCGATGGTGCCAGGCAGAATGACGGATCGCCCGAGACGACGAGCGAGTCTGGCGACGGAACGGCCAGGGCCAGCGGCGCGTCGGCAATCTTCACCTGTGCCCACGCGCTCGTGGCGAGGGCGAGACACGACAGCAGGACTACGCCGGCGCGCACGACATCAGTGTAGCGCCGTCGCAGGGCGGTCTGAAGACCGCCCTCTACATGGGCCGCCTGAAGGCGGCCCCTACGCTGTCTAGAAGTGCGCCAGGTACGACGCCTTGAAGAAGAAGGCGCGGGCGGTGGTCTGGTACGGGTTGTAGTCGAGCCGCTCCCAGAGCGACCCGTAGCCGGCGTGCACCACGGTGCCGGGAGACAGCTCGTAGGACGCCAGGAAGTCGCCGAGCATCCGGCGCCGCGAGCTGTCGTACTGCGTGATCGCCCTCACCAGGAACTGCTTGTTGAACTGAAAGGTGTTGCGCAAGTTGATGATGTGGACGTCGTAGACCGTGTCGCCCGTCGTCTCGCGCTCGAAGTGCACGAACGTGTAGTTGATCTGGTTGTTCAGCCGCGTGTTCGGCTGGAGGCCGATACGCGCGCCGAGCACGCGCTGGCGTCCCTGGAACGGCGCGAGGGGGTCGTAGAACACCGCCGGCCCGCGATTGAACGTGCCGGCGAGATTGAGCCACTTGGTCCACTGCGCGCCGCCGTCCACGAGCACGCGGCCCGTCTTGAAGCGCTCGTGCGCGAAGGTTTCGTGGCCCGCGCCCTTGTCCACCCGGAGGTAGCCCGAGCGGGTGAAGTTGAAGCGCAGCGCCGGGAGCCAGAACTGCTCATCGCCCCCCTGCGCTTGATCCTTCGCGGCATTCATCCACAGGAACGGGTTGACGCGGCGGATCCATCCGAAGCGCCCGGTCGGATAGAAGCTGACCGCCTGGTACTGCCACATGCGCGTAACGCCCACACGGTTCAGGAAGGCGGTGTCCATCCGGAAGCCGGGGTCGTAGTGCTCGAACTGACCGGCCACGTTGTAGCGCCGCGTGTCGTAGGAATACGAGGCCTGCCCGCCCAGGCCGTCCGACCGCCGGCCGAGCGCGTCGGACGATTCCGTGGCAATCGCATGGCTATTCCAGCGGAAGTTCTTGCCGTGCTTGAGTGAGATGTCGGCGGCAATGACGCGGTTGTGGTCCGCGTGGAACTCCGTGTCGGTCACGAGCGCGCCAACGTACTGCGCGTCGCCGAAGTTGCGCACCGCGCGGCCGACGCTGTACAGCTTGTGCGCGTCGGGACCCACGGAGGCGTCAGGGGCCACCAGCGTGCCCCACGTGTATCGCCCCTGCGTGCCCGTCAGCTTGACGCCCGCGGACGGGTCGACGATGCGCCGGGTGTGGACCGCGGTGCGCATCGTGCCATCGCCGCCGGTGCCGGCCAGATTGAACAGACCGAAGCCTTCCATGAAGAACGGCCGCTTCTCGCTGAAGAAGATCGGGAAGCGGTTGTTGACCTCCACCTCGAAGGCGTCACTCTCCACCTGGCTGAAGTCCGGGTTGATGGTGGCGTCGAGCGTCGTGGTGGACGTAATGCCGTATTTGACGCTGGCGCCGAAATCCGCCTTCGATCGCGGCGACTGCCACTCCGCCTGTCCCACCGGACGCGACTCGTTGCGCGACACGGTGCTGCTCGGAATCACCTCGAGCAGCAGCGGCTGGTGCAGTTCGCCGAACCCCACCTGTGCGTGGTTCTCGAACACCCACTCGCCGTCGCCCATCGCCGGCCACGACCACGACATGCCGTGACGGCTGCTGTGACGAAAGAACAGTGCGCCCATGCGCACGTCGGGGCCGCCCTTGAAGCGGATGCTCTGCAGCGGCAGCCGCACTTCCACCGTGTAGCCCTGCGCGTCCACACGCCCGGCGCTCTGCCAGGTCCAATCCACGGCGGCGTCTTCGTTGCGGGTCTGCAGCGCGTCCATCTGAATGCCGCTCGGGTTGATGAACATGTGGTACGCCACCTGGCCGGCGCGGCTCGAATCGAGGCTCACGCCCACCCAGTCGTCGTTCCACACGTTGTCGCGCCGGCTGATCGTGGTGCGGATCTTGTCGGGCTCCGGGTCGAGGCACTTGAAGGCGAAATAGATCGCCTTGTCGTCGTAGGCCACCCACACCTGCGTCTGCAGCTGCTCGCGCTGCCCGCGCGAGGGGTTGTAGGACATCCAGACGTCGAGCGGCTGCGGCCCGGCCGACCAGGCTTCGTCGTCGAGCACGCCGTCCAGTTTGGGAGGGGTCATCACCCGCCGCGCCTGCAGGTCGTGCGGCTCGCCCGGTTCCTGGCTTTTCGTCGGGCTCTGTGGCGCGGCCGCCACCACGAGGGGGGCCCACGCCAGCAGGCCAAAGGCGAGAAGGGCCGCCAGGCCCCGGTGCTTGCTCAAGATACCTCCATGGGACACAGCCTTAGACGGAACGAGCGCGGGACCCGTTCGGGCCGTGTCATCACAGCGGGGAATACCGGGGTTGGAGTGGAAGGTTACAGGCCGGAGGAGGCCCGAAGCGTCGGGGTGGAGCCGCCGCATTCGCCGAGATACTTGGATGCGGCCAGCCAGGCGGGGTCGGGATAGTAGGCGAAGACGAGGCCGTTCCCCTTGACCGTGTCGATCACTTCGTGCGCGATGCCTTCGCGGAGCGCCGGGCAGCCCCAGCTCCGTCCCAGCCGGCCCTGGGTGCGCGCGAAGGCGTCGCTGACATAGGGCGCGCCGTGCATCACGATGGCGCGATCGTAGGCGCGGTCGTTGAAGCCGGAGTCGAGGCCGCGAAGCCGCAACGAGTAGCCGTTCTTACCGACGTAGGTGTCTTCGGTGCGAAACAGGCCCAGGCTCGACTGATGGCTCTCGGCCTCGTTCGAGAACGAGGTGGCCAGGTTCTCGCCGCTGCCGCTGCCGTGCGCCACCAGCTCCTCGAACAGCAGTTCCCGGGTGCGGAGGTCGAACACCCACAGCCGCTTCTCGGTGGAGGGCCGCGAGTAGTCGATCACGGTCAGCGTCGTGAGGTCCTCGATCGAGCCCGATCGCACGGCGCACGCCGCCGCCTCGAGGGCGAGCTGGAATACCGGACGCTGGAGCGTGCCGATGCCGGCCGCGGTCCACGCAGCCGCCGACAGAGAACCGGTCAGGCCGGCCGCAGCCACCGGCGCCGAGGACGAACGCGATTCGGCCTCGAGACCGAGCGTCATCAGCAGGGCAACGACGACGCTCGCAGCCAGGCACTTCCGGGGGGACACACTCCCAGTGTAAGGGACGATCTACCGGCTGCCAACCTCGTCAGTGGATGAGTTTGCCAGCCTGTCTGGCGTCGTAGCCATAGACGTCCGGCCAGGTGTCCACCCCGCCACCGGCACGCGGCCACGCCGTGAAGTAGACGATGAACACGGGCAGCGGCGCCTTCAACGCGACGTGTCTCTCCTCCTCCTGGTGCATCGCCGCCTGGATCTTCGCCTCGTCCCATTCCGGGTTGTCACGCAGCACATAGCGCGCGAGGGCATCGGGCTGGTCGAGGCGCACGCAGCCATGACTGAGGGCACGCCCTTCCCTCGCAAAGAGTGAATCGGCGGGCGTGTCGTGCAGGTAGACGTCGTACGGATTGGGAAACAGGAACTTCACGTGGCCGAGCGCGTTCCCGGCGCCCGGCTTCTGCCGGAATGCCAGCGCCTTGACGGCCTCGGGATCGTTCCAGTCCACAGAATCGGCGTCGACGATGTCGTCTCGACTGCCGCCGCGACGCAGAATCTCGATGTTGTTGCGGGCCAGGAACTTCGGATCGCGGGCGGCGGCCGGCGCGGTTTCCCCCTCGGCAATGCTGTCCGGCACGTTCCAATACGGGCTGAACACCACCTCGTTCATGACCGCGCTGAAGAGCGGCGTGGCCCGATCCTGCTTGCCGACGATGACCTTCATCTCCAGCACCGGCTTCCGGCGCTCGCGCACGGCCATGTAGAACGCCGGCACGTTCACGAGAATGTGCCGCTCGCCGAGGTCGTCGGGCATCCACCGCCACCGTTCGAGATTGAGCGCGATGCGGCGAGCGACGTCGTCGTCCCCGGCTTCGCTCCCAGCCTGCGGCTGCAAGGCGGCCAGCGCCTTCTGCAACGCCGCGTACTCCGGATGCACGGGACGGACGGCGTCGAGCCAGCCGTCGAGCGACGCCGACGTCCACTGTGCGAGCGACGCCGCCAGATCGGGCGCCGTGCGACGCGCCTTCCACCGCGAGTCGATCGATGCCGGATCGGTGCGTCCCACCGCCACGTCGTGCCCGAGCGACAGCAGGGCGGCGGTGACGCGCATGTCGAGCCGCGTCAGCTTGTCCACGTCGTACTGCAGGTTCGCGGCAATCGACTTGTGTTCCGGTGCGAGCAGACCGGGGAGATCGCCGCTCAGGTAGGCCTCGAGCGGCAGGCCGTGTTCGGGCGCGCGCCGCAGCACACGCAGCGCCGCGGCCGCCTGTTTCTCGTCGCCAATCCAGGCGGGTGCATACGAACCCGTCATGTAGAAGCGGTGCACGTCCGCCCAGACGGCCGGCCTGGTACCCGGAGGCGCGGCGCCGAGAGCCGCCCGCTGGATGGCGACCGTCACGTCGGTCGTGACGTCCTTGCCACACGCCACGCACGCACAGGCGGCCACGACACACAGCACGAACCGGCTCCTCATCCCGTTCTCAAGAGCAAGGACAGGGCCACACCCGCACCCGAAACTCAGCGGCTATCTCACCCGCAACTTGGCGCACAATACAGCCGACATGGCTGCCTCCCGCCGCGACGCGATGAAAGGTTTACTGGCATTCGTGGCGTCGTGTGCAGGATCCGGGAGCGCGGTGGCGCGAGCCCAGGGCGCGAGCGACGTGGTCCCTCCCGGCGGCATCGGCCGCGGCATCCGCCACCTGTCCTACAGCGATCAGGGCGGCCGGCCCGACGGCGTGCAGGTGATGTTCAACCGCAACCACCTCTACGTGGGCCACATGTTCAGCGACGGCGTCACCATCCTCGATGCCGCCGATCCGCGCCGTCTCAAGCCGGTGGGCTTCTTCACGGCGGGCACCAACACGCGCACGCACCACCTGCAGGTGGCCAACGACATGATGCTGCTGGCCAACGGCGCCAACATCGTGGCGATGCAGTCGTACGACAACCTGCGCGGCTACTTCGAGAACGCGCTCGTGGACAGCATCTCGAACAAGAAGAAGTTCCGCTCGGGACTCAGCATCCACGACCTCTCCAAGCCGGGCGAGATGCGCGAGATCGCCTTTCTCGAGATTCCAGGCTTTGGCATCAACCGGCTGTGGTGGACCGGCGGGCGCTACGCCTACCTGGCCGTTCACTTCGACGGCTACACCGATCACATCCTGGCGATCGTCGATCTGCAGAACATCACCAAGCCGGAAATCGTGTCGAAGTGGTGGCTGCCGGGGATGCACCGGGCCGGCGGCGAGCCGGCGGCGCTGGCGCCCGGCAAACGCGTGGCGCTCCACCACATGATCGTGGC
>Ga0207648_10000585_pt1 | contig 40840 bp, 39 predicted proteins | sample KBSMisM32_FD_184310 | JGI IMG/M metagenome (GOLD analysis project Ga0207648, IMG submission 184310) | Miscanthus rhizosphere microbial communities from Kellogg Biological Station, Michigan, USA - KBS Miscanthus M3-2 (SPAdes) (version 2) | ecosystem: Host-associated > Plants > Roots >... | reverse complement strand
CATGCGCAACGTGCTGCCGATCAACATGATGGGCATCGCGATGGGCCTGCACGTGCGCTGCGGCATCGAGGACAACCTCTGGAACCAGTCGCGCACCGACAAGATGTCGACGGTCAAGCAGGTCGAGCAGCTGGTGCGCATCGCGCGCGAGTTCGGACGCGACGTGGCCAACGGCAAGGAAGCGCGCGAGATCTGCAAGATCGGCGTGTTCTACGACAGCGTCGAGGAGACGCTGGCCGCCAACGGCTTCGCGCCCAACCCCAAGGGCCGCCAGCAGGGTTACCTGCGCAAGGTGGCGTGACGATGACCGGTGCTGCCGCCATGCCGACGGTGCTGATCGTGCCGGGGCTGCGCGACCATGTCGACGCGCACTGGCAGACGCTGCTGGCGATGGAGCTGCGTGCACGCCATCGCAACGTCTGCGTGGTGGCGCCGATGGGCCGCGGCGACCTCGATTGCGCGGCGCGCGTGCGCGCGATCGAGTGCCATGCGCAGGCGATCGAAGGCCCGCTGGTGCTGGTGGCCCACAGCGGCGGCTGCCTGATGGTCGCGCATTGGGCGCAGCGCTCGAAGCGCCCGGTGCACGGCGCACTGCTGGCCACACCGCCGGACTTCGAGCAGCCGATGCCCGCCGGCTATCCGACCATCGATGCATTGCGCGCCAGCGGTTGGCTGCCGGTACCGCGCCAGCCGCTGCCGTTCCCGAGCCTCGTGGCCGCCAGCCGCGACGACCCGCTCGGCAGCTACGAGCGCATCGAAGCGCTGGCCAATGACTGGGGCAGCCGGGTCGTCGACCTCGGCCACGTCGGTCACCTGAACCCGGCTTCGGGCTACGGCCACTGGGGCCGTGCCGACACGCTCATCGACGAGATTTCCGCGGGCGCCGCGCAAACGCGCGTCGCGCGCGCCTGAGCATCGCGACGCCGTCACCGACGACGCAACCCGCAAGGACACCACCATGGCCACAGCCATTCGCTTCCACAAGACCGGCGGGCCCGAAGTGCTCGCGCTCGAGAGCGTCGAGGTCGGCGCGCCCGGCCCCGGCCAGGCGCGCGTGCGCCACACCTACGTCGCCGTCAACTTCATCGACATCTACTTCCGCACCGGCCGCTACCCGCTGCAGCTGCCCAACGGCATCGGCTCCGATGCGGTCGGCGTCGTCGAAGCGGTGGGCGAAGGCGTCAGCGACATCCGCGTCGGCCAGCGCGTCGGCTACCTGCTCGGCCCGCAGGGCGCGTACGCCGATGTGCGCGTGATGCCGGCCGACGTCCTGATTCCGCTGCCCGAAGGCATCACCGACCGCACGGCGTCGACGCTGATGATGAAGGGCCTGACCGCGCAGTACCTGTTCCGCCAGGTGTTCCCGCTGCACGGCGGCGAGACCATCCTGTATCACGCGGCAGCCGGCGGCGTCGGCCTGGTGGCGTGCCAGTGGGCGCGTGCGCTCGGCGTCACCATGATCGGCACCGTCAGCACCGAAGACAAGGCCGCCGTGGCCAAGGCCAACGGCTGCGCCCACACCATCGTCACGCACGGCATGACGGCCGAGGAGCTGACGCGCGAGATCCCCAAGCGCGTGCGCGAGATCACCGGCGGCAAGGGCGTGCCGGTGGTCTACGACTCGGTCGGCAAGGACACGCTGATGGCCTCGCTCGACAGCCTGCAGCCACGCGGCACGCTGGTCAGCAACGGCACCACGTCCGGCCCGGTGGTGATCGACACCACGCTGCTGGCGGTGAAGGGCTCGGTCTGGGTCACGCGACCGGCCATGGTGCACTACGCGACGCCGCGCTCGCACATGCTGGCGATGGCCGACGAGCTGTTCGCTCACGTGCTGGCCGGCCGCATCAGCGGCGAACCGAAGCAGCAGTTCGCGCTCGCCGATGCCGCCGAAGCGCACCGCGCGCTCGAGTCGCGCCGCACCACCGGCGCCACGGTGCTGGTGCCCTGAGCAGGAGCCACCGATGGCCATCGACCTGCACGCGGTGCCGCACGGGCCGCGCGACGACCAGTACCTGGTGAGCCGGCGCGCCGCCTGGTTCGCCTTCGCGATGACCGTCGGCCTGATGATCTTCGACTACGTCGATCGCCAGGTCATCGTCTCGCTGTTCCCCCACCTGAAAGCCGAATGGAACCTGTCGGACAAGCAGCTCGGTTCGCTGGTGTCGATCGTTTCGATCACGGTGGCGCTCGGCGGCATTCCGGTGGCCTTGTTCGCCGACCGGGTCAGCCGCGTGAAAAGCATCGTCGGCATGGCCGGCGCCTGGAGCTTGGCCACCATCTCGTGCATGTTCGCGCCCGGCTTCGGCGCACTGTTCGCCGCCCGCGCGGTGGTCGGCCTCGGCGAGGCCGGCTACGGCTCGGTCGGCGCGGGACTGATCGCGAGCCACTTCCCGGCGCGCATGCGCGGCACGCTGATGGCCGGCTTCTTCTCGTCGGCCTCGATCGGCTCGGTGCTCGGCGTGATCCTCGGCGGCGTGATCGCCGATCACTGGGGCTGGAAAGCCGCGTTCGGCGTGGTCGGGATTCCCGGGCTCGCGCTGGCGCTGCTGTACCTGTTCGTGCGCGACTACAAGACGGTCGAGCTGACGCCGCGCCTGGAAAAGGCGCGCCAGTCGGCCGGCTCGGTGGCGCGCCACATCGTTCGCGTGCTGACGCGCTCGCGCACCATGCTGTGGGTGTGCATCGGCGCGCCGGCGCAGCTGATCGTCGTGTCGGCGGTGTGGGCGTGGCTGCCGAGCTTCCTCGTGCGCACCCAGGGCATGACGCCGCAGGCGGCCGGCGTCAAGGCGTCGCTGGTCGTGCTGGCCGGCGCCATCGGCAGCATCGTCTGGGGCGCGGTGGTCGATCGCGTGGCGCGCCGCGGCCCGGGCGCCGGGCTGCGCACCGTGGCGACGCTGTGCCTCATCACGCTGCTGGTGATCTGCTTCGCCTTCGGCGCACCGCGCCTCGGCATCGCGCTGTCGGGCAACACCCAATTCGCGTTGATCCTGCTCGGCGGCCTGCTGATGACGTGCACCGTCGGCCCGGCATCGGCCGCGGTGATCGACGTCACGCATCCGGGCGTGCGCTCCACCGGCGCCTCGATTCTGTCGCTGTTCCAGAACCTGTTCGGCCTGGCGCTCGGTCCGTTCGTGGCCGGCGCGCTGTCGGACTCGATCGGCCTGGAAACCGCACTGACGATCACGCCGCTGTTCGGCTTGATCGCGGTGGCCGCGTTCCTGCGCGCCGCGATCACCTACCAAGCCGACAAGGCCGGTAGCGCCGAGCCGCTGGCGGCCCCTGCGGGCACGCCGGCGCGCGGGGCGCTGGCCTGAGCAACCCTTTCCTTCGAGAGAACACCATGAATGCATCGATGATGCAGCAGCCGCTGCTGATCTCCTCCCTGTTGAAGCATGCCGAGCGCCATCACGGCGATCAGCAGATCGTGTCGCGCCGTGTCGAGGGCGACATCCATCGCCAGACGTATCGTGAGCTGGCGTCGCGCTCGCGCCGCATGGCCAACGCGCTGACGTCGATGGGCTTGCGGCACGGCTCTCGCATCGCCACGCTGGCGTGGAACGGCTACCGTCACATGGAGCTGTACTACGCGGTGAGCGGCTCGGGCAGCGTGCTGCACACGCTGAACCCGCGGCTGCACCCGGACCAGGTGGTGTGGATCGCCGACCATGCCGAAGACCAGGTGCTGTTCTTCGATCTGACGTTCCTGCCGCTGATCGAGGCGATCGCCGGCCGCGTCAAGACGATCAAGGCGTTCGTCGCGATGACCGACCGCGCGCACATGCCGGCCCCCGGCAAGATCCCTGGCCTGCTGTGCTACGAAGATCTGATCGACAACGCGAGCGACATCTTCGAGTGGCCCACCTTCGACGAGAACGAGCCGTCGTCGCTGTGCTACACGTCGGGCACCACCGGCAATCCGAAGGGCGCGCTGTACAGCCACCGCTCGACGGTGCTGCACACCTATGCCGCGGCGTTGCCCGATTCGCTGAACTGCTCGGCGCGCGACGTGGTCCTGCCCGTGGTGCCGATGTTCCACGTCAATGCGTGGGGCCTGCCCTACGTGGCGTGCATGGTCGGTGCGAAGCTGGTGTTTCCGGGTCCGTTCCTGGACGGCAAGAGCCTGCACGAGCTGTTCGAGTCCGAGGGCGTCACCGTGTCGGCCGGCGTGCCCACCGTGTGGCAGGGCCTGCTCGCCCACGTCGAGGCCAACAACCTGACCTTCAGCACGATGCGCCGCACGATCATCGGCGGCTCGGCGTGTCCGCCGGCGATGATGCATGCGTTCCAGCAGCGCTACCACGTCGACGTGCTGCATGCCTGGGGCATGACCGAGCTGAGCCCGGTGGGCACCGTGTGCGTGCTCAAGGCCAAGCATGCGAGCGCCAGCGCCGACGAGCGCATGGCGGTGCAGGCCAAGCAGGGCCGCGCGGTGTTCGGCATCGACATGAAGATCGTCGGCGACGATGGTCACGAGCAGCCGCACGACGGCAAGGCCAGCGGCGAGCTGCTGGTGCGCGGCCCCTGGGTGATCGCGAGCTACTTCAAGGGCGAGGGCGGCAACCCGCTGCGCGACGGCTGGTTCCCCACCGGCGACGTGGCGACCATCGATGCCGACGGCTACATGCAGATCACCGACCGCAGCAAGGACGTGATCAAGAGCGGCGGCGAGTGGATCGGCTCGATCGACCTCGAGAACATCGCGATGGCCCACCCGGCCGTGGCGCAGGCGGCCTGCATCGGTGCCAAGCACCCCAAGTGGGACGAGCGCCCGCTGCTGGTGGTGATGCGCAAGCCCGGCGCCGACGTGACGCGCGACGCGCTGCTGCAGTTCTACGAGGGCAAGATCGCCAAGTGGTGGACGCCCGACGACGTGGTGTTCGTCGACGCGATCCCGCTGGGCGCCACCGGCAAGGTGCAAAAGAACAAGCTGCGCGAGCAGTTTGCCGATCACAAGCTGCCCACCGCGTGACGCCGTGGCGCTGCTCGCGATCGACCTCGGCCCGGCCCGCGCGCGCACGCTGTTTCCCGGCGTGATGGCGTGCGCGGTGGTGGCCGCCGCTGCCGGCTTCCTCGGACAGCACTATGGCGCCCCGGTGCTGCTGTTCGCGCTGCTGCTGGGCATGGCGATGAATTTCCTGTCGGCCGACGGGCCGTGCGCGCCGGGCATCGAGTTCTGCGCGCGCAGCGTGCTGCGCATCGGCGTCGCGCTGCTCGGGCTGCGCATCACGTTCGAGCAGGTGGTGGCGCTCGGCTGGGGCCCGGTGCTGATGGTGGTGGCCAGCGTGGCGATCACCATCACGCTGTCGATGGTGGTGGCGCGCGCGCTCGGCTTCCAGAGCCTGTTCGGGCTGCTGACCGGCGGCGCCACCGCGATCTGCGGCGCCTCGGCCGCGCTGGCGCTGTCGGCCGCGCTGCCGGCGCACCCGCTCAAGGAGCGTGCCACGCTGTTCACCGTGATCGGCGTGTCGGCGTTGTCGACCTTCGCGATGGTGGCCTACCCGATGATCGTGCACGCGCTCGGACTGAACCCGCAGCAGGCCGGCATCTTCCTCGGCGGCACGATCCACGACGTGGCCCAGGTGGTGGGCGCCGGCTACAGCCTGTCGCCCGAGACCGGCGATGCCGCCACCCTGGTCAAGCTGCTGCGCGTGGCGATGCTGCTGCCGGTGATCGTGGTGGCGGCGCTGATCACGCGCGCGCGCAACGCCGCCGACGGCCAGGCCGACAGCGCGCAGCGCCCGCCGCTGCTGCCCGGCTTTGCAGTGGCCTTCGCCGTGCTGGTGGCCATCAACAGCACCGGCTGGGTGCCGCACGCGCTGCGCGATGTCGGCAACGACGCGTCGCGCTGGTGCCTGGTGGCCGCGATCGCCGGCATCGGCATGAAATCGCAACTGAAAGAACTGGTCACCGTGGGCATCAAGCCGGTGGCCCTGATGATCGGTGAGACCGTGTTCCTCGCGGCGCTCACGCTGGCGATGCTGCGCTGGATCGCCTAACCCCTTCACGAGGCGTACATGATTTCCTTCCGTCCATTCCATCCGAGGCGCCGCACCGTTCTGGCCGGCGCCGCGGTCGGCGCGCTGAGCGCGCTCGGCCTGCCCGCGCGCGCGCAGGCGTTCCCGACCAAGCCGATGCGCACCGTGGTCGCGGGCCCGGCCGGCGCCAACGCCGACATCGTCGCGCGCCTGGTCACCGAGCCGCTGGCCAAGGAGCTGGGCCAGACCATGATCGTCGAGCCCAAGCCCGGCGCGGCCGGCGCGATCGCGGTCAACGATCTGCTGCAATCGCCCCACGACGGCCACACCGTGCTGGTGGGCGTCAATGCGCTGGTGAGCGAGGTTCCGCACATCGTCAAGCTGCGCATCGACATGGCGCAATCGATCCGGCCGCTCGCCGAGCTGGCGCGCGGCGGGCTGGTGCTGGTGGCCAACCCGAGCTTTCCGGCCAACAACCTGAAAGAGCTGATCGCCTACGCGAAGGCCAACCCGGGCAAGGTGAACGTCGCCTCGTACAGCCCCGGCACGCTGAGCCACGTGCTCGGCCTGCTGCTCAACCAGGCCGCGGGCATCGACCTCATGCACGTCGGCTACAAGGGCTCGACGCCGGCGCTGGCCGACGTGATGGGCAACCACGTGCCGCTGATGTTCGACGGCATCCCGACCTCGCTGCCGCTGATCAAGAGCGGCAAGATCAAGGCGATCGCGGTCAGCACGCCCAAGCGCTCGCCGGTGCTGCCCGACGTGCCGACGTTCAGCGAGCTCGGCTTTCCGAAGCTCGAGGCGCTGGCGTGGCTGGGCCTGTGGTGCACGCCCGACGTGCCGGCGCCGGTGCAGGCGCGCCTGCGCGAGGCCACGCTGAAGGTGCTGGCCGCGCCCGCGGTGCGCGACCGCCTGCTCGAGCTCGGCTTCGACGTGGGCCTGCCGCGCAGCGTCGACGAGATGGTGGCCGGCCTGAAGGCAGACTACGAGCGCGTCGGCGCGGTGCTGCAGTCGATCGGCTTCAAGCCGGAGTGACGGCACACGCGGGGCCCACCACGGCCGCACGCGGATCGTGGCCCTCGGTGCCGCGCGCCGATCGCGCGGCGTGCGCGGCTCACGCCAGCAGCTGCGCCACCGCGGCCGGGTCGACCGGCTTGGTCATGTGCAGGTCGAAGCCGGCGTCGAGCGCCTTCAGCTTGTCGTCTTCGTGGCCCCAGCCGGTGATCGCGACGATCCGCACGGCGTGGTCGTGCAGGCGGCGCCGGATCAGCACGGCGGCCTCGTAGCCGTTCATGCGCGGCATGCCGATGTCGAGCAGCACCAGGTCGGGCTTGAACTCGCTGGCCAGGTGCACGCCCTCGACGCCGTCGTGCGCCTCGCGCACGTCGTGCCCCTGCATCTCGAGCAGCTCGCGCAGCGACGCGGCCAGATCGCGGTTGTCGTCCACCACCAGCACCCGCTTGCGCGCGTGCGCGGTTGACGCCACGGCGGCGTCCTGCACCGACGCAGGGGCGGCCGCGCGCGGCAGCAACGGCAGCCGCACGACGAACTCGCTGCCCTTGTCGAGGCCGGCGCTGTGCGCGACCACGCTGCCGCCGTGCAGCTCGACCAGGCCGCGCACGATCGCCAGCCCGATGCCCAGGCCGCCTTCGGTGCGGTACAGCGCAGGCGCCGGCTGAGAGAACATCTCGAACACCGACTCCAGATGCGCCGGCGCGATGCCGGCCCCGGTGTCACGCACCGAGATCACCGCCTGATCGTCCTCGCGCTCGAGCGTGAGCCAGAGGGTGCCGCCGCGGTCGGTGAACTTGGCGGCGTTGTTGAGCAGGTTGACCACCACCTGCGCGATACGCGTCGGATCGGCCTCCATCTCGAGTGGCTCGTGCTCGGGCAGCGCCACGTGCAACTGATGGCCGGCGCCCTGGATCGTGGGGGCCATGGTCTCGACTGCTTCGCGCAGCACGTGCGACAGCACGATGCGCTCCTTGCGCAACTGCACCTTGCCCAACGTGATGCGCGAGGCGTCGAGCAGGTCGTCCACGAGCCGCACCAGGTGGTGCACCTGGCGGCCCATGATCTGGCGTGCCTTCTCCATCCGGTCGGGCAGCGGGCCGACGGCACCCAGGATGGCGAGCGCGTTGCGGATCGGCGCCAGCGGATTGCGCAGCTCGTGCGCCAGCGTCGCGAGGAACTCGTCCTTGCGCCGGTCGGCGTCGCGCAGCGCCTGCTCGAAGCGAAGACGCTCGATCAGGGCGCAGGCGTGGCGCGCGTAGAGGTCGAGCAGCTGTTCCTCGCGCTCGGTCGGCCGGTACGGCTCGCGGTAGTGCATCGACAGGACGCCGAGCAGGCCACCGTCGTGCGCGCGCAGCGGCGTGCAGTGCAGCGCGCGAAAGCCGCCCGCGGCCGCGACGGCGCGCTGCGGCGCGAAGTCGTCATCGCGCTGAACGTCCTCGATCACGACGCGCCGCCCCTGGGCCAGTGCCTGGCTCGACGCCGAGCCGTCGTGGGTGCGCACGACCTTGTGGTGCTCGAGGAAGCCGTCCTCGAAGCCGCGCTGCACGGCGATCTCCAGGCCGCCGGCGCGCGGCTGGTAGAGCTGGATGTGGCCGAAGTCGGCCGCACAGCTGGCCATCGCGTTGTCGAGCACGTCGCCGAGCGCCGCATGCAGGTCGCTCGCGGTCAGCAGACGGCTGCTCAAGCCATGCAGCCGCTCCATCGCGGCCAGTTCGCTGGCCAGCAGCTGCTGGTTGATGCGCAGCTGCGTTGCGGATTCGCGGTGGCGCTGGTTGGCGCGCCGCATCCCCTCGCCCAGGCCGATGATGAAGGCACACGACAGCGCGTACAGCGCGAGTTGCAGTGCGGCAGCCGGCTGGCTCAAGTCGACCGAGCCCCCGGGGTCGACGAACAGCACCGTCACCATCGCATAGCCGAGCGCGGCGCACAGCGTGGCCGGCGCCCAGCCGCCGAGCCACACCGAGATCGCCACCGCACCGTACAGCGTGATGTACGCGACGCTCTGGCCGAGCCAGGGATGCAGGAACCAGCGCAGGTGCACCGCGGCGCAGGCCGCCGCGAGCGCGCCGCCGACGCTGGCCAGATCAGGCCACGGCGAGCGCGGCTGGCGCAGCGACCATTCGCGCGTCAGGTACACCAGCAGCAGATAGGCCGACACCACGAAACTCGCGCGCGACGCGTGCCAGCCCAGCGTGTAGCGCCCGCCACCGAGGCTGCTCAACACCAGGTCGGCGATGGTGGCCGCCAGCACCAGCGAGAGCCACAGGTACAGCGTGTCGTTGAAGGCGCGCTTCCACCACACCAGCACCAGCGCCAGCGCGGACAGCGCCACCCACACCCACATCAGCGACTGGTTGGCTTCGGTCCAGTGGCTGCCGGCCATCGAGGGGTCGTCGATCTGCACGGCGCCGTACGCCGCCAGCGCACACACGGCGCCCGCCGCCAGCAGCCCCAGCAGCAGGTACCAGCCGCGGCGAGTCGGCGCAGCCGGCGGCCGCGCGCGCCGCAGCTCGAGCGCGATCGCCGTCAGATAGGTCAACGCGACACCGCCACGCCACGCCGAGAACAGCCAGCCCACGGTGTGCTCGTTGCCGAACGGCGGCTGCGCAAACAGAGCGCCCGGGAAGGTGGCCGCATGCAACAGCGCCATCAGCGCGCTGTACAGATAGCCGGCGGCCAGCACGAGCAAGGGCGCGCGCCCGGTCGCGCGGTACCAGGCGCCCAGCAGCAGAGCAGTGCCGAGGTTGGCGAGCAGGATCGCCGCGGCGATCACCACGGTGACGCGGGGATCGTCGACGCCGGGCTCGCCGGCCCACGGCACGATGGCCAGCACGCCGACGATGTACGCGCTGGTCAGCGTGACGAACGCGCGCCGCTCCGGCGCCGACGGCACGCGTGGGCCGGCCGGCATGGCATCGGTCGTCACCTGCATCGCTGCCACTGCACCCATCGACCTCAAGAGCCCGACCGGTTATACGCGATGCCCGTGCACGCTGCGCCGGTGCGGTCTTGCGTCGGCCGGGGCGCGCTCGGCAAGGGCGTCGATGCCGGCGCAGCGACCCGGATGCAGTGCCGGCGCGAGGGCCCGGTCGGCGCCGCTAGATCAACGGTGCCGGACCGCTGCTGGACCAGTCGGTGTAGAGCTCCCACAACTCGACGCCGTCGCTGCAGCACTCGCTGCTCGGCCGATACGCCTGCACCGCATCGAAGCCACGCGCCGCTTCGTCGGCCATCGTGATCTCGGTGGTGCCCTCGGGCACCGACACGCGGCGCCCATGCGCGCTGCCGCCGCGCAATTCGATCACCTTGAGACTCCCGCCGCCCATGGTGCAAGTCTACCGCCGCCGCGCCGTTTTTCAGGCGGCGCACGCCTCGTCAGCGCGGGCCCGCAGCGCGTGCCGGCGCGTGGGCAAACGCCGCTTCGATTGCAACAGAGCATGCACAGTTGCATGCGCTCGTGTCGCTGCATCCGCGGCGCGCCGGACCCATGCGCCGCGCGCGTTCAGCGCCTTTTCAATGCGCCGGGTGCGCGTGCGGTCGCGTGCGCGGCAGCAGGATCGTCACCACGCCCAGCAGCGGCAGGTAGGCGATCGCGTGGTAGACGAATTCGATGCTGGTGCGATCGGCCAGCACGCCGAGCACCGCCGCGCCGAGCCCGCCCATGCCGAAGGCGAAGCCGAAGAACAGCCCCGACACCATGCCGATCTTGCCGGGCATCAGCTCCTGCGCGTAGACCACGATCGCCGAGAACGCCGACGACAGGATGAGGCCGATGACGATCGTCAGCGTCGTGGTCCAGAACAGGTTGGCGTGCGGCAGCAGCAACGCGAACGGCGCCACGCCGAGGATCGAGACCCAGATCACCGGCTTGCGCCCCATGCGGTCGCCGACCGGACCCCCCACCAGCGTGCCGAGCGCCGACGCGAACAAGAAGACGAACAGGTGCACCTGTGCGCTTTGCACCGACAGCCCGAACTTCTCCATCAGGTAGAAGGTGTAGAAGCTGCTCAGGCCGGCGACGTAGAAGTACTTCGAGAAGATCAGCACCAGCAGCACCGCGATCGCCAGCACCACGGTCTTGCGCGGCAGCGGGTTGACCACCGGCCGCTGGGCTGCGCGCACCGCGGCCGCGGCGTGGTGGTGCGCATACCAGCGGCCCACCTGCAGCAGCAGCACGATCCCCAGCAGCGCCGCCAGGCCGAACCACGCGACGCTGCGCTGGCCGAACGGCACGATCACCGCGGCCGCCACCAGCGGCCCGATCGCGCTGCCGGTGTTGCCGCCGACCTGGAACACCGACTGGGCCAGTCCGTGCTGGCCGCCCGAGGCCATGCGTGCGACGCGCGACGACTCCGGGTGGAAGATCGCCGAACCCAGGCCCACCAGCGCGGCCGCGACCAGCACGGTGGCGAAGTTGGGCGCGACCGAGAGCAGCAGCAGGCCGATCAGCGTCGATGTCATGCCCAACGGCAGCGAGTACGGCGAGTGCCGGCGGTCGGTGTACAGGCCCACCACCGGCTGCAGCAGCGACGCGGTCAGCTGATAGGTCAGCGAGATCAGGCCGATCTGCGCGAAGCTGAGCTGGAACTCGCCCTTCAGGATCGGATAGATCGCCAGGATCAGCGACTGCATCATGTCGTTGATCAGGTGCGACACGCTGACCGCGCCCAGCACGCGGTAGGTGGTGCCTTGGCGCTGCGCGGGCAGCGGCAGCGATGCAAAGGGTGTCGACATGCGAGCGATGCGCCGGCCGTGCGGCCGTGGCGCGGTGCGGTGTTTCTAGGTCGGCCGCCGGGGCGCTTGGCGTGGCGCCGCGCGGCCGCGAGCGTGCCTCACGTCTTGGCGTCGGCAGGCGGCGTGGTCACCACCTGGCCATCCTTGACCGGCAGCGTGGCGCCCGGCTTGTGCGACAGCCGCACCACGCCGTCCTTGCCCTCGAGGCGGTAGGTCACGTCGTAGCCGATCAACTTCTGCGACTTGTCCTGCACGGTCTCGCAGCGGCGCTCGGTGCTGGTGACCACGTCCTTCTGCTGCATGTTCTTCTGCACCTGGTTGCCGGCATAGCCGCCGGCGGCCGCGCCCGCGACGGTGGCCACCGTCTTGCCCTTGCCGCCGCCGATCGTGCTGCCGAGCAGACCACCGGCCACCCCGCCGATCACCGTGCCGGCGACGCGGTGCTCGTCCTTCACCGGCGCCTGGCGCTGCACCTGCACGTCCCGGCATTCCTCGCGCGGCGTGACGACGGTCTGCGTCACTTCCCGCACCGAGACCACGTCGGCGACCTTGGGCTGCGTCAGCGCCTTGTAGCCGGTGACGCCACTGGCGCCCAGCACCACCATCGCGATGCCTCCGAGCGCGATGCCCTTGACCATTGACTTGTCCATCCGTCGTTGCCTCTGCCGAACCGCGGCGTCGACCATCTTACGCGGCGCCGTCGCGACGGCCGATGAGGATCGGCCGGCCCAACTGCAAGCGGCTGTTGCAGCCCACGTGCACATGAGCACGAAATGGCGGCCTCCGGCGCGCTATTTCGCGTGCTGCGCGGCCGGCCAGGCACCGAAGATCGCTGGGTCGAAGCCCTTGCACGGGGCAAGAGCTCGCAAGGAGCCCATGCTGACTTCCGCCACCCTGACCCAGCTGTACGCGGCGTTCGCCGTTCTCATCGGCCTGGCCGGCATCGGTGTCGGATGGGCCGTGCGCGGCCGCACGCGCGGCGCGCCGGCGCAGGCCCCGCGCGCCGACGCCAAGGCGGCCACCGATGCACTCACCGGCCTGATGGCGCGCGAGGCGTTCGAAGCGGCCCTCGCGCACGCGCTCGACACCGAGCCCGACAACGGCCGCCACGGTGCGCTGCTGTACGCCGGGCTCGACGGCTTTCGTCTCGTCAACGAAGGCCACGGCCATGCGCAGGGCGACAAGGTGCTCGCCGCGACGGCCCACCTGCTGCGCGACGCGTGCGGCGCGCGCGTGCCGATGTGCCGCATGGCCGGCGACGAATTCGCGATCTGGCTGCACGCCGACGCTGCCACCTGCGAGGCGATCGCGCAGCGCGCGGCCGATGCGTTCAACGGCGGCGTGGCGCTCGACGGCCAGCGCCATGCCGCGGGCATCTCGATCGGCGTCGCGCTGTTTCCCAAGCACGGCAGCAGCGCGCAGCTGATCACCCGCGCGGCGGCCGCGATGCGCTCGGTCAAGCGCGCGGGCGGCGGCTCGCACGCGTGGTTCGATCCGCGCATCGAGACCGAGCAGCGCGAGGAGTTTCGCATCGCGCAGGACCTGCGCCAGGCCATCTCGCGGCGCGAGCTCGAGCTGGTCTACCAGCCGAAGATCGACGCCGCCAGCCTGCAGGTCACCGCGGTGGAGGCGCTGCTGCGCTGGAAGCATCCGACGCTGGGCATGGTGTCGCCGGCGCGCTTCATCCCGATCGCCGAGAAGCACGGCCTGATCGAGGCGATCGGCAACTGGGTGCTCGAATCGGCGCTCCGGCAGGCCGCGCTGTGGCGCAAGGCCGGCCTGCGCATGCGGGTGGCGATCAACGTGTCGGGCTATCAGATGCGCCAGGACGATTTCGCCGGCCGCCTGGAGCGCGGCCTGCGCCAGCACAGCCTGCAGCCCAACCGCTTCACCTGCGAGATCACCGAATCGGTGGCGATGGAAGACACGCAGGTCACACGGCGCGCGCTGGCCAGGCTGGGCAAGCTCGGCGTGCACGTGTCGATCGACGACTTCGGCACCGGGCACTCGAGCCTGGCGACGCTGCGCCGCCTGCCGGCGCAGGAACTGAAGATCGACCGCGCGTTCGTGGTCGACATGGAGCGCGACGCCGACGCGAAGGCGATCGTCGTCGCGGTGCTGACGATGGCGCGCACGCTCGGCCTGCGCGTGGTGGCCGAGGGCGTCGAGACCCCGGCGCAGCGCGACCTGCTGGTGCAGCTCGGCTGCGACGAGCTGCAGGGCTACCTGTTCGCCAAGCCGATGAGTGCGCGCGCCATCGCGCTGTGGGCGATGGATGCGCCGGCGTCGCTGGTGCAGACCTTCCGCCCGTCGCTGTTCAAGGACACGGCGATCACATCGGCCCCCACCGAACTGATGCGGCGCTGAGCGCGCCGCCGCGTCAGCGGCCGGTGTGGTGTGTGCGCGCGCGGTACGCGCGCGGCGTCATCCCGAAGCTGCGGCGAAACGCGCGCCCGAACGACGACTCGTCGCCGTAGCCCACCAGCTTGGCGATGTCGGCGATCGCCAGCGGCGTGCCGTGCACGTAGTCGCCCGCCAGCGTCATGCGCACCTCGGTCAGCACCTGCTGATACGACGTGCCCTCGGCGGCCAGGCGACGGCCGAGCGTGCGTTCGCTCAACTGCAGGGCCTGCGCCGTCGCGGCGAGGCTCATCAGCCGCCTCGGGCGCTTCAGCAGCGCGCGTCGCACGGTGGCCGCGACGCTCGCGCCGCCGTGCATCTGCGCGAGCAGCCGCTCGCACTGCTCTTCGCACAAACGATGCGCCTCGCCGTGCGCATGGCGCATCGGCCTGTCGAGCAGCTCGCGGCGCATGCACACCAGCGAGCGCGGCTGCTCGAAGCGCACCGTGCTGCGGAACACCTCGCGGTAGCGCTCCGGCAGCTGCGGGTCGCGGTAGGCACAGTGCACGGCCTCGAAGTACGGCCCGTCGCCCACCATCATGCGCCACGCCTGGGCCAGCGCCGCCATATCGCGCTCGATCCACAGCACGCGCGACAGAGGGCCCAGCACCGGCGGCTCGCGCTCGAGGATCGCCAGCTCCACCAGCCCATCGCCCACCTCGCGCAGCTCCAGCCCGAGGTAGGGCCGCAACAGCGCACCGAAGCGGATGCGCTCGGCGATCGCCTCGCCCAGCGTATCGGCCGACAGCACCGTGTAGCCGACGATGCCGCTGTCCAGTGCACTCGACAGGGCGGCCATGGTCAGGCCGAGGCCGCGCTGCGGATGAGCCTCGAGCACGTGCTCGGTCCAGGCCGCGGCGCGCCGCAGATCGATCGGCGTGTCGGGCCTGATCGCCTTCGGCAGGCCGAAGGCCGCCAGCGTCGCGCCGACCTCCACGCCGCGCGCGTGCAACGCCTCGACCACCTTGAGCACCTGCGTGCCGGGCACGCTGTCCCACAGCTCCGGCTCGAGGCGCAGCGGCGTGATCATGGCTGGTGGTTCGCCCTTGGGGCGCTCGGTCAATGGGCAGCGTGGCCGCGATGTTAGTCCGCCCGCATGACCGCCGCGCCGGCACGCTGCGAGGCCGCTCGGGCACTTCGCGCCACATGCGACGGCGCCGTGGCGGGCGCTGCCGGTTTTGTGCGCGCGGCCAAAAAACAAACACGCATGTCGCGGCATTTGCAGCGGCGTCGCACCGGCACGGTTGTCGATAGTCGAGCCCGCTGACGCCGTGGGCCGCGACCGCGGCATCGGCACGCACTGGAGCGCCCTTGGCACCGTTGCGCCACGCCGCACGCCGCCAAGGGTCGACCGTCACCGTTTCACCTCCGCGCGCGGCGCGCGCGACCGAGGCATGAATTCAAGACACCCACACACCGTCCTGCTGGTCGACGACAACGAAGTCAACCGCTACCTCGCCAAGTTCGCGCTCGAGCAAGCGGGCTTTCGCGTGATCACCGCCGCCGATGGCGCCGAGGCGCTGCGCCAGGCCATCGAGCACCGGCCGAGCCTGGTGCTGATGGATCTGCTGATGCCGGTGATGGACGGCTACGAGGCGACGCAGCGCCTGAAGGCCGACCCGCAACTGCACGCGATTCCGGTGGCCGCGCTGACCGCCTGTGTCACGGCGGCTGACCGCAAGCGGGCGCACGACGCCGGCTGCGACGGCTGCATCGACAAGCCGATCGACGTGCGGCGCTTTCCTCAGCAGGTGGCGCGCTATCTCGCCGGGCGGCTGCCGCAGAGCTGACCCGCGACCTCGGCTGGGCCCTTCGGTTGCTCTTCACCCGGGGCGTTGGCCCCGTGCGGCCCATGACGATCCACCGAGCCCAGTTCAACGGACGCCTGATCGAAGTCGAAACCGAGTTCCGCAACGATGGGCTCTATCTCGTGCGCACCGTGTGCGTCGAGGTGCGCAAGGGCAAGGCGATCGTGATCGACGAGATGCCGTACGACGCGAGCGCCGGCGAGGCCACAGTGGTCGACCGCGCCACGATGACCACCACGGCACGCATCAAGAACCGGATGTGACCGGCGGCGCGCGGCCGCCGGCCACGCCGCGCTCAATGCGACGCTGCTTCCTGCTCGCTGACGAGCTCTTCCTTGCGTGCGGCAAGCGCCGCACCGAGCGCCACCAGGTCGGCCTTGGCCTTCTTGACCTTCGGGAAGAGCTCGGTCTCTTCTTCCTTCACATGGTGGCGGATGTATTCGCCGAGCACCTGCACCTTGGCGTCGAACAGTTCGTCGCCGGGGTTGGCGTCTTCGATCTGCGCGATCAGGTCCTTCGCGCTCGCGTGCTCGACCACGGCCTCGTCGAGCAGGTCCTGGCCGTCATCCTCGAGCGCGGCGCGCGCGGCCGGATAGAACAGTTCTTCCTCGATCGTGGCGTGCACGGTCAGCATCGCGCAGATCTGCGCCGCGAGCAGGCCCTTCTCGCCGTCGTCGGCGTCGGCCTTGCACAGTTTCTCGTACTCCTTGAACAGAGCGTCGACCTCCTTGTGATCGGCGCTGAGCAAGGCAATCGCATCCGTTTTCTTCTGGGCAGCTGGCATGTCAGTCTCTCCTTGGCAAAAGTGGACTTGCTGCGCGGCAAGGCCTATGCCCACGCCAAATGCCTCAGGCGGTCTTGGCGACGTAAGCGCTGCACCAGCCCGGGCCGGCGACGCTGCGGCCTGCGAACAAGGTGCACGGCCCGCTCGGCGCAGTGGCCGCCGCCTGATAGAACTGGCAGGTGCCGCAATGCTGCGGCGGCGCGTACTTCGGAAAGCGCGCTTTGTCGGCACGACTGGCGTCGGTGACGTAGCCCAGCGACTGCGCCTGCGGCTCGCTCTCGGTCACCGCCTTGGCGGCATCCTGTGCAACGGTCCAGCGCGACAGCGTGGCCAGACCGGACAGCGGGATGAACTTCAACAATTGGCGGCGTGGGTTCATGCAAGGCTCCATCGTGGCGTCGGCGACGCCGGCTCGAACGCCCGCCCGGCGTGCGAACGCAGCAACGCACGTTCCCGGTCCGCAGGGTCGTGATGCCGTGCCGCGGCGCCGGTCGCGGGATGCAGCCGGCGGGAACGCGCCGTGCCGGCGCGCGTGCGGGGCCTCTCCCGGCGACCCGTCGGCGAAGCCCGCACAGGCCAAGTGCGCAGCGCTGTCAGCTCATCCTTCTCACCGCCCGAGAGGAAAGAACTACACGCCGGGCCGCGTGACTTGCCGCAACCCGCCGCGCCGTGCAACACCCTTGAGAACGCCAGCGATGAAGATCACCCCCTTCCTGATGTTCGATGGCTGCGCCGAGGCGGCGATGTCGCTGTACGCGTCGTTGTTCCCCGATTCGCGCATCGCCGAGATCGAGCGCTACGGCCCCGACGCGGCCGGCGTCGCGGGCAGCGTCAAGCGCGCGCGACTGCGCCTGGCCAGCTGCGACCTCATCTGCATCGACAGCCCGGTGCAGCACGCGTTCAGCTTCACGCCGTCGATCTCGCTGTTCGTCAACCTCGACTCGCGCGCGCAGTTCGATGGCGTGTTCCACGCGCTGTCGGAGCAGGGCAAGGTGCTGATGTCGCCCGGCGACTATGGTTCGGCGCAGTGGTTCGCGTGGGTCGAAGACCGTTTCGGCGTCACCTGGCAGCTGCGCGTGCCCTGAGCGCGCGGCCTCAGCGCAGCGTGTCGCCGCGCACGCGCGCGATCTGGTGCTCGTGCCGGCGCTCCATTGCGTCGTCGATCAGCAGGCGCACGCGCGTCACGTCGTCGAGGTCCCAGTGCAGGCACAGCATGCCGAACTGGCCGATCGCCTCCGTGTCGGCGCGCTTGGTGGCGGCGTTGACGCGCGCGATCGCCTGCTGAACCCATTGGGCCACCAGCGGATCGTCGGCGCGCTGCGTCAGCGCCGAGCGGTCGCCATAGGGGCCCTCTTCGACCCAGGCGCTGGCCGCTCCAGGCACGCCTTCGTCGGCCGCGCGCTCGGCCAGTTCGAGGCGTTGGCTCACCTGTTGCGCCGACAGGTCCCCGCACGCCTGCGCGATGCGCTGCGCGCCGTCGCCGTAGCGCTGGCGCAGCTGCTTCGATTCGCGATCGGGCGGCAGCGCGGTCAGATAGCGGTCGAACTCGATCGCGTGCGCGCACGCCGCCAGCACGTCGAACGCCTGGAAGCGCTCTTGCGCGCTGGTGCGCCCGAGCAGCCGTTCGACGCGCGCGCGCAGGCTGTTCGACTCGGGCGTGACCGTCGGCGACGGGCGGTTCATTGCTTCGGCGCGCGCAGGCACGTCGGGGGCGCGCGTCACCGATGCGGTGCGCGCCACGAGCAGCTCGTCGCCTTGTCGCGGCGCGGCGCCGCGCAGCGCAAACCAGCCCGACAGCGCGAGCAGCGCCGCGCCGAGTGCCAGGACCATGCCACGCGACATCGTGTTCGCCGCGCGCCGCAGCCGGCGCAGCGGCAATGGGCAGTGTGCTGCGCGCGGTGGGCTGCAGTCAACCGCACGCGCGGTGCCGCGCCGGCGTGCAAGTGACCGCTGGGTCCGTATGATCGGCGCGCGGTGGCCCGCCGCTGCCGCACCTTCAGGAGAACGAGATGAACCCATCGATGCGTCGCGCGAGCGTGAGTGCGCTGATCGCGCTGACGGCGCCGATCGCGCAGGCCCAGGTCGAGCCGGCCTGGCAATTCCAGGGCACGCTGTACCTGTACTTGCCCAGCATGGGCGGCCAGTCCGCCTTCCCGCCCAGCAATGGCGGCAGCGCGATCAGCCTCGACGCCGGCACGATCCTGGACAACCTGAAGTTCACGTTGATGGGTTCGCTCGAGGCGCGCAAGGGGCCATGGGGCGTGTTCACCGACGCCATCTACATCAACCTCGGCAACTCCAAGAGCGCAACGCGCGCGCTCAATGTCGGCGGCGTGCTGCCGGCCGACGTGACCGCCGACGTCGACTACGACCTCAAGGGCTGGCTGTGGACCGTGGCCGGCACCTATCGCGCGGTGGCCAAGCCGAACTACACGCTCGACGTGTTCGCCGGCACGCGCATGCTCGACATCGACCAGCACCTGCGCTGGCAGCTCGGCGGCAACGTGGGCCCGCTGCCGCTGGCCGACCGCAGCGGCGACCGCAGCTCCGGGCTGCGCAACTGGGACGCGATCGTCGGCACCAAGGGGCGTGCCGCGTTCGGCGACGGCGCACGCTGGTTCATCCCCTACTACATCGACCTCGGCGCCGGCGAATCGAAGTTCACCTGGCAGGCGATGGCCGGCGTCGGCTACACATTTGCCTGGGGCGACGTGATCGGCGCGTGGCGCTACGTCGACTACGAGATGAAGTCGGGCAGCAACCTGCAGAACCTGACCTTCAGCGGCCCGGCGGTGGCCGCGGTGTTTCGCTGGTAGGCGTGGGTCGCGAGGCTTCTTTGCGGTGCGCTCACGGCGCTGCCGCATTTGGCGTACGCTGACAGCCTGCGCGTAGGCGCAGGCAACCGAGTGCTGGAGGTTCTCATGCACCGTGACGCTGTGATGTCCACCTTCCGGCTCTCGCCGGGGATGTCGATCGCGCAGGCATCGCCCTGGCATTCGAAGCCGGTGACGCTCGAGTCGCCGGCGCTCGACGTGATGACCGACCTGACGCAGGTGAAGGCGGCCACCATCGGCCCCGGCCAGACGCTGCAGCAGGCCGAGCAGACCATGATCTATCAAGGCGTGCGCATGCTGTTCGTGGTCAGCGAGATGCCGGCGCTCGAGGGCCTGATCACCAGCACCGACCTGCGCGGCGAGCGCCAGATGAGCCTGGTGCATTCGCGCCACCTGCGCTTCGACGAGATGCGCGTGGCCGACGTGATGACCGAGCTGTCGATGCTCGATGCGATCGAGTTCGAGCGCATGGCCGGGGCCAGGGTCGGCAACCTGATCGCAACGCTCAAGCGCGTCGGCCGCAATCACCTGCTGGTGGTGCAGGGCGCCAGCGCCGGCACCCCGCAGCGCATCCGCGGCGTGGTGTCGCGCGCGCAGATCGAGCGCCAGCTCGGCGCGCCGATCGAGATGACCGAGATCGCGAGCAGCTTCTCGGAGGTGGAGCGCGCGCTGTTGTAGTTGTGCGTGGTTGTGCGTGGGTCGGCGGAGCGCGCACCTCGTCGGTGCGCGCCAGTGGCGCGCGGCGCTAGTGCTTCGGCTCGTCGACGCTAGAACGCATCGGGCCGACGGTGCCGACGTCGTACCACGACTGGATGTCGTAGCGGAACTCGGCCACCGCGCAGGTGGGCATGTCGACCTGCCCGCCGGCGAGCCGGCTCGCGAGATCGCTGAATTCGGGGTTGTGCCCGAACAGCATCAGCCGGTCGACCTTGCCGTGGGTGGCGCGGATCAAACCGAGCAGGTCTTCGACCCGCGCGGCATACAGCTGCTCGTCGATCACGATCGCCTTGTCGTCGTAGCCGAGCTCGCTGGCCATCAGCTGCGCTGTGGTCAATGCGCGCACCGCCGGGCTGGACACGATCAGGTCGGCCTTGACCTGTCGCCGCGCCAGCCGCTTGCCCATCGCGGGCGCCTCGTCTAGGCCGCGCTCGTTGAGCGGGCGTTCGCGGTCGGACAGCGACGGGTCGTTGCGACCCGACTTGGCGTGACGAACCAGAAACAACGTCTTCATGGCGCAGATGTGGCCGCGCGGTCGGCCGCCCCACCTCAGCGCCGCAGTACCCATGATAGGCACTGGCGCGCGGGCGCGCGATGTCCCCACCGAGAAGTGGCTTGCTGTGCAGCGCCGCTCACGCGCGCGTGCGCAGCAGCAGGCGCGACAGCGCCGGGATCAGGACCAGTGCACCCACCATGTTCCAGACGAACATGAACGCCAGCAGGATCCCCATGTCGGCCTGGAACTTGATGGGCGACAGCGCCCACGTGGCCACGCCGACCGCCAGCGTGATGCCCACCAGCAGCACCACCTTGCCGGTGAAGCGCAGCGCGCTGGCGTACGCCTCGCGCAGCGGCACGCCGGCGCGCTGCTGCGCCAGCTGCACCGACAGCAGGTACAGCGCGTAGTCGACGCCGATGCCCACGCCGAGCGCGATCACCGGCAGCGTGGCCACCTTGACGCCGATGCCCAGGCCCACCATCAGCGCCTCGCACAGCACCGAGGTGATGACCAGCGGCACCACCGCCACCACCACCGCGCGCCAGCTGCGGAAGGTGATGAAGCACAGCACGATCACCGCTCCATACACCAGCAGCAGCATCTGCGTCCATGCCTGCTTGACGACGATGTTGGTCGCCGCCTCGATGCCGGCACTGCCGGCGGCAAGCATGAATTTGCGCTCGTCGCTGCCGTGGTCGGCGGCGAACGCGCTGCTCGCCTTCACCACCCGGTCGAGCGTCTCGGCGCGATGGTCCGACAGGTACGCGATCACCGGCATCACCGAGCAATCGGTGTTGAACAGATCGGGGTTGTTCACGCTCGCCTGCTGCGCGCCGTAGTTCAGCACGTCCTGGTTGCGCGCGATCGTCAGCCACTTCGGGCTGCCCTCGTTGCTGCCCGCGGTGATCTGGCGCACGGCATTGGCCAGCGACACCGTGGTCTGCACGCCGTCCACCTGCTGCAGCTGCCACGCCAGGCGATCGGCCTCGACCAGCGTCGGGTACTTCAGGCAGCCTTCCTTGTCGGTCTTGACGATCACCGCGAAGGTGTCGCTCGACAGGCTGTAGTGGCCGGTGATGTAGGCGTTGTCGCGGTTGTAGCGGCTGTCGGCGCGCAGCTCGGGTGCACCGGGGTCGAGGTCGCCGATCTTCAGCTGCGTGCTCACCGCGTACCCGGCCACCAGCAACAGCGCCGACGCCGCCACTGCCGCGATGGCCCAACGGCGCTCGACGAAGCGCACCAGCACGCCGAACACGCGGTTCAAGCCCTGGTTGCGTGCCTGTTCGCTTTCGGATTTCAAGGCGCGCGCCGCCGCGGCTTCGCCGACGCCGACGTAGCTGAGCAGCACCGGCAGCAGGATCAGGTTGGTGAAGACCAGCACGGCGACGCCGAGGCTGGCCGTCAGTGCGAGGTCCTTGATGACCGCGATGTCGATCGCCATCAGCACCGCGAAGCCCACCGCGTCGGCCAGCAGCGCGGTCAGTCCGGCGAGGAAGAGGCGGCGGAACGTGTAGCGCGCAGCCACCAGCTTGTGCGCGCCGCGCGCGATGTCCTGCATGATGCCGTTCATCTTCTGCGCGCCGTGGCTGATGCCAATGGCAAACACGAGGAACGGCACCAGGATCGAATACGGATCGAGTTCGAAACCGAACGCCGCCACCAGGCCGAGCTGCCACACCACCGCCACCAGCGAGCACGCCAGCACCAGCGCGGTGGAGCGCACGCAGCGCGTGTACAGCCAGATGATCGCGGCGGCGATCAGCGCGGCGAGTGCGAAGTACAGCGCCACCTGCATCAGCCCGGCGATCAGGTCGCCGGCCAGCTTGGCGAAGCCGATCACCTGCACCTTCGTGTGGCCGTCGGCTTCGACGCGCGCACGCAATTGCTCGAGCGATTGCGACAGTGCGCGCACGTCGAGGCGTTCGCCGGTCTTCGGATCCCTGTCGAGCAGGGGCACCACCAGCATGCTCGACTTGAAGTCATTGCCGACCAGGCTGCCGACGATGCCCGAGCGTGCGATGTTGGTGCGCAGCTGCTCGGTCGCAGTGGCCGATCCGTCGTAGTTGTCGGGCATCACCGGGCCGCCGCGGAACCCTTCTTCGGTGACCTCGGTCCAGCGCACGCCAGGCGCCCACAGCGACTTGACCCACGCGCGGTCGACGCCGGGCGTCAGGAAGAGATCGTCGTGGATCTTGCGCAGCGTGGCCTGGTACTTGGGATCGAAGATGTCGCCGTCGGTGTTCTCCACCACGATGCGCAGCCCATCGCCCAGGCCACGCAGTTCCTTGCGGTTGTCCAGGTAGTTCTGGATGTACGGGTGACTGCGCGGAATCATCTTCTCGAAGCTCGCGCTCAGCGTGAGCTTGGTGGCGGCCAGCGCCGCCAGCAGCAGCGTGACCAGCGCGCACACGATCATCACCGCACGGCGGTGGTTGAACACGGCGCGCTCGAGCAGCGAGCCGCTGGCGGGATCGAAGCCGTCGAGCGACCCGTCGGTGGCGGGTGCGTTGGCGGTGGCGGTGGCGGTGTGCATCGCGAGCTCCATCTCAGACTCCAACCGTTTGGACGCCGCGCGGGCCGCCCAGCACGAGCGCCCCGCCACCGGTACGCGAGACCGCGGCAGCGGGCAGCGCGCGTTCGGTCTTCAGCGGCGTGAAGGTTGCACCGTCGTCGGTGCTGATCAGCACGTGCCCGGCCTGGCTGGCCAGCACGATGCGACCCTTGTCGTCGAGCGTGCCCGCGGTCAAGCCCACCGGCACGCCGGTGGGCACCGACGTCCAGGTGCGGCCGCGATCGGTGCTGCGCACGACGTTGCCGCGCAGGCCGAACGCGAGCACGACGCGGTCGTTGCCGACCAAGCCGAACAGCGTGCCTTGATAGGGCGTGGTGAGCGCGACGAAGCGGCCCCGCTCGTTGTCGAGCTTGAGCAGCAGGCCCTGCTCGCCGGCCAGGTAGAGCTCGCCGCCGACGCGGCGCACCGCGTACAGGTGCAGCGCCTTCGGGTTGTCGGTGGCGTGCATCAGTGGCTCCCAGGTCTTGCCGCCGTCGGCCGTGCGCAGCACCAGGCCGAACGCGCCGACGACGGTGCCGTGCTGCGCATCGTCGAACCACACGTCGAGCAGCGGGTTCTCGGCGCCTTGCGAGGCGAAGCGCTGCGCCTCGGCGAGCCACTTGGCATCGCCGCTGGCCGTGTAGTGCTTGACCAGCACCTCGCCCATCGTGCGCCCGTCGAGCTGGCGGGTCCACGTGCGGCCGCCGTCGCTGCTGGCGAGCACCACGCCGTCGTGGCCGACGGCCCAGCCGTTGTCCGCGGTGGGAAAGCTCACCGCGACCAGATCGGCGCTGACCGGCACGGCGGCCTGCTGCCAGCTCTTGCCCTGGTCGTCGGACAGCAGCACGTGGCCGCGCTGGCCGACGGCGACCAGGCGCTGGCCCGCCAGCGTGAGGCCGTTGACGAGCGTGCGTGTGGCCAGTGCGCTCGTCAGCGCCGGCGTGTCGAGCACGTCGGGCGGGCTCTTGTCGGGCACGGCCCAGGCGCCTGCGACGAGGGCGGCGAGCACGACGAGTGTGGATGCGTAGGCACGATGCAGCATGAAGGTCTCCAGGGACTGCGCGGTCTGGCAGCGCGTCTTTCGAATGCCGCATTGTTGAAAGCCGGCGCCGCGCGCTTCCCCCCCTCGCAGAGGGGCGGCGTGGGGGGATGCGCGCAAGACAGGGGGCCGCCCCCGTGCGGCGCCCGGCAAGGTCCGACGACATCGAGCGCCGGCGCCCGAACCCGTCGGCGGTCGATGCCCGACCGCCGACGGGCCTGGTGTGGCCTCAGGCCGGGTGCGCGCCGAGGAAGCGCTCGACGCGCTGCGCGGTCTCGCCGGCGCGCGTGAACACGAACAGATGCCCGCAGGTCACCGACTCGAGCCTGACATCGCGCAGGCGCGCAGCGACGATGCGGCCATTGATCGGCGGCACGATCGGATCGTCGTCACCCATCAGCAGCAGCGTCGGGGCGTGCACCCGATGCAGGCGGTGCCAGCTGGTCCAGCCCCAGATCGCCAGCAGCTGGTAGAGGTAGCCGCGCTGGCTGGGGCCGCGCATAGCGCGTGCGTGCACGCGCAGCAGGTCGTGCTCGACGCGCAGCACGCCGCCGTAGAGCTGGCCGCCCGCGCGCAGCAGGAACGCCGGATCGATGTAGCGGCGCGGGCTCAGCAGCTTCAGCAGCACGCTCGGCCGTCCGGGCACCATCACGAAGCCGGCGCTGGTGGCGGCCAGCGTCAGCGTGCGGATGCGCTGCGGATGGCGGATCGCGAACTCCTGCGCCGCCGCGCCGCCCCACGAAACGCCGAACACGTCGGCGCGTTCGATCTTCAGGTGGTCGAGCAGGCGCGCCGCCAATCGGGCCAGATCGCGCAGCCGGTACGGCAGCAGCGGGGCCGGCGACTCGCCCACCCCGGGGGCGTCGAACGCGACCACGCGCGTGTGCTCGAAGTGCGACATGAACGCCGCCATCGTCTCGACGTTGGCGCCGATGCCGTTGAACAGCAGCAAGGTGCGCGTGGCCGCCGCACTGCCGCCGAGCGCGTAGCGGACGCGCTGCGCGCCCAGGGTCGCGGTGCCGAAGCGCAGGGCGCGCCCGGCACCGCCCGGCGCGGGCTCAGGCACGCGCGACCACGTAGTGGCCCGGCGCCGCGTCGAGCGACGGATGGCGGCTCGAGCCGGCGCGCCGCGGTGCGCGCTTCAGGGCGTCCGAGCGCGTGGCCAGCCACGCGCTCAGATGCGGCCACCAGCTGCCTTCGTGCCGGGTGGCGCCCTGCTCGAACGCCTGCGGCGTGGCATGGTCTGCCGCATGGGTCGCGTACGACGCCTTGCGTCCGCCCGGCGGGTTGACGATCGATTGCACGTGGCCGCTGGCGTTGAGCACGAACTCGCTGTTGCCGCCCAGCAGGTGGCGCGTCTGGTAGCAGCCTTCCCACGGCGTGATGTGGTCGGTGCGTCCGGCCAGGATGTAGCTGTCGCAGCGCACGGCGCCGAGATCGAGCGCGTGACCGCCCAGCGCGATGGCGCCGGGCCGCGTGAACGCATTGGACTCCAGCAGGGCGAGGAAGTCGCTGTGCAGGCGCGCGGGCAGTCGCGTGGTGTCGGAGTTCCAGTACAGCACGTCGAACGCCGGTGGCGCCTGACCCATCAGGTAGTTGTTGACCCAGTAGTTCCAGATCAGGTCGTTCGGGCGCAGCCACGCGAACACCTTGGCCAGGTCCTTGCCTTCCAGCACACCGCGTGCGCCGCTGAGCGAGCGCGCCAGCTCGAGCGTCTCGAGGTTGGCAAACAGACCCATCGAGCTGTCGGCAATGCCCTCGATGTCGAGCACCGACACCAGCAGCGTCAGGCTGCGCGCCCAATCCTTGCCTTCGGCGGCCAGGTAAGCCAGCAGCGCAGCCGACGTGATGCCACCCGAGCAGGCGCCGAGCACATGCAGCTGCGGCGCCCGCGCGATCTCGCGCGCCGCGCGCAGCGCGCGTTCGAGCGCGAGCACGTAGGCCTGGAGCCCCCAGTCCGATTCGCTGTCGCGCGGATTGAACCAGCTGACCACGAACACCGTGAAGCCCTGCTGCACCAGGTACTCGACCAGGCTGCGGCCGGGCGCGAGGTCCCACACGTAGTACTTGTTGATCTGCGGTGGCACGATGAACAGCGGCGTGCCGTGCACCTGCGGCGTCTGCGGCTTGTACTGCAGCAGCTCGAGCTCGGCACTGCGGTACACCACGTCGCCCGGCGTCGTCGCCAGGTTGTGGCCGACCTTGAACTTCGAGGTGTCGACCATCGCCGGCAGCCCGCCGTTGCGGCGCCAGTCGTCGACCAGGTGCAGCACGCCGTCGACCAGGTTGCGACCGCCCGATTCGATGGTGCGCTTCAGCGCCGCCGGGTTGCCGAGCAACGTGTTGGTCGGTGCCAGCGTGTCGGCCGCGATGCCGAGCACCATGCGTGCGCGCGCCGCGTCGCGCGGCGACAAACCCAGCTCGCCGGCCAGGCGATGCGTCTCGTGCGCCAACGCGAGATGGCCTTGCATGAGGCGCCGGTACAGCGCGTTGTCGCGCCAGGTCGAGTCGTCGAAGCGGTGGTCGTTGGACGCCGGCGCCACGCTCGAGCGGCCGCGCGCCACGTTCACCAGCTCGGCGCCGGCGCGGCGCAGGCCACCGGCGAGCTTGCCGGGCTGCCTGGCTGTGGCAGCGGCAAACGCCTTCAGCGAATCGCTGATGCGCGGGCCCTGGCGCCCCGCACCTTCGATCACCAGGCCCGGCGTGACGGCAGGCGCCGCCTTGGCGCTCGCCTTGCGCGCGGGTTTCGGCGCGCCGGCCGCCTTGCGGGGCGACGCCTTGCGGGCGCCACTGGCGCCGCGCTTGCTGGCGGGGGTCTTCATGCCACCACCATCGCAAGCGTGTCGGCCACCATCACCGGCTTGTCGGGATGGTCGACCTGGTAGGCGGTGTTGCGGCTGCGCACCAGGAAGCGCCCGGTGCCCTTGGTCTCGACCTCGGCCAGTTCGACGCGGATCGCGATCGCCGCACCGCTGGGCACCGGCGCGAGGAAGCGCACGCGCTCGAAACCGTAGTTCAGCACGTTGACCGCGTCGGATGGGTACACGCCGAGCTCGAACTGTGCCGCTGGAATCAGTGCCAGCGTCAGCAGCCCGTGCGCGATGGTGCCGCCGAGCGGGCTGTCGCGCTGCGCGCGCTCGACATCGACGTGGATCCACTGGTGGTCGCCGGTGCAGCCGGCGAACTGATCGATGCGCGCCTGGTCGAGCACGATCGGCTTGGAGACGCCGAAGTCGTGGCCCACGCGCTCCTGCAGCGTGGCCACACGGTAGTCGGACAGTGTGGACATCGAAAACTCCTGAGCGATGCCGGATCACGGACGGACCGCGCCCGATCACGGCCGTGCGGATCCGGCTCAGCGATGCGCTGCGGATGCGCCGACGGCGCGGCGGCGAAGGTGTCGCCGCCGCGTCGAGACGTTCAGCGTCAGCGCACGCCGGCGCCGGCCAGCGAATCGGCGGTCCACTCGCGGTCGGGCAGCGGCTTGGTGTGCTTCAGGCCGCCGGTCTCGGCGATGAAGCCGGTCAGCGAGTACACGCCCGAGACCAGGTCGTAGTGGCCGAACATGTCGGTGTACGGCGCCGGCAGGTCGTAGCTCGGCGCCATGTAGGCGAAGCCGGTGCGGTACAGCTGGCCGCGCGCGTCGTACTCGTCGCTCGCCAGCGCGGCCCACGAATCCTCGTCGAGGTAGAAGGTGCGCTTGCTGTAGACGTGGCGCTTGCCTTCGCGCAGCGTGGCCTCGACCACCCACACGCGGTGCAGTTCCCAGCGCACGAGGTCGGGGTTCAGGTGGTTGGGCTTCAGCAGGTCGTCCTGCTTGGCCTGGTACACCGCCGCGTAGTCGTTGTACGGCACGACCATCTCCTTCTTGCCGACCAGCTTGAAGTCGAAGCGATCCATCGAGCCGTTGAAGATGAAGGTGTCGTCGAACGTGGTCGCGCCCGCGGTGCCGGGGTTCGGCGTGTCGTGCGCGAGGTCGGGCGCCACCTTGACGCGACGCTGACCCGGCAGGTAGGTCCACGCGCGGCGGTCCTTGCTGCCGATGTCGAGCGGGTCCACCAGCATCAGCGCCTCGCCGGCGCGGCGGGCCGGGCCGGTGTAGGTGAGCTTGATGCGCCAGTAGGTGTCGCTCGACGCCTTGCTCGGATCCCAGAACGGGAATTCCTGGTTGCTCAGGCCTTCGGTGGCCAGCGCCGTGCGGCCGCTGGCATCGACGTTGAGGTTGCGGTACTTGGCCTCGTAGGACTGGCCGTTGAAGCGCACCAGGTGGTTCCACATCGCTTCATAGCCGGTCTTCGGAATCGGGAACGGGAAGCCCGCCTGCGCGCCTTCGATCGAGCGGCCGTCGTTCAGCGTATTGGCCTTCACCGCGTTCTTCGCGGTGTTGTCGGCCAGCCACTTCGGGAACGCGACGCTGCGGTGCGTCGGGTACACGTCGACGCGGAAGCTCGGGTACTTCTGCAGCAGCGCCTTGGTGCCCTCGGTGAGCTGCGCGGCGTATTGCGCCGCATTCTTGCCGTCGATGACGACGCGCGGCTTCTCGCCTGCGAACGGGTTCGGGCGAATGCCGTCGCCGGCCTTGAAGCCCGCCGGCGCGCTGGTGAGGCCGCCGCTGTACGCGGGGATCGTGCCGTCCTTGTTGGCGGCGACTTCGGCGCCGACGGCGGTGAGCGTGCTGCCCAGGGCCTTGACCTCGTCGGCGCTGATCGCGGCGAATGCCGCGCCGCTGCAGGCGAGCGTGGCCGCTGCGGCCAGGCGCGTGAACGTCTTGTGCATGATGTCTCCAGTGAAGGGTGAGTTCAGAAGGTGGTTCTGAACGTGAGGCTGACGAAGCCACGGTCGCGCAGGAACGTGGTCAGCCCGTTGGTCGAGGTGACCGCGGTGCCGTTGTCCTTGTAGCGGCCGACGAAGTCGATGTACTTGAGGTCGATGCGGTATTTCTGCTGCACGTCGGCCGACACGCCGACCGTGTAGTTGCCGAGGCCCTCGTTGCCACCGAACACAGTGGCTGCATTGCCGGCCACGCCCACCGCGTAGGTGAGCGGGGCCGACAGGTCGACGCCCGGGAACACCTGATACCAGGTGGGCGTGAAGGCGAATGCGATGCCGGCGTAGTCCTTGGTCGTGCAGCCGTCCCACTTGTCCTTGGCCGGCGCGGTGGCGGTGGCGTTGCACGGCGCGAAGCCGATCGCGTTGAACAGGTTGGCGCCGCTGCGCACCTTGTCCCAGCGCGACCACTGCACTTCGGCGGCCCAGGTGGCGCTGTCGAACAGCGGCGTCTTGGGCACCGTGCCGAGCACGTTGACCAGCGCGTGCCAGGTGTCGCCACGGGGGCCCTTGGTATCGCCTGCACCGGGCAGTCCCGGCGCAATGCCGAGCACCTGGGAATTCAAGGGCGTGTTGCGACGCTGCGAGACCTCGGTGCCGACGCTGACGCCGCCGATGTTCTTGGCCAGGCTGAGGCCGAACAGCTCGACGTGGTCGGCATAGATCAGGTTGTAGACGCTGGTGCCGGCGCCGACCTGCGTCAGCAGCGTCTGCGGCAGCTTGTCGGCGAAGTTGCGGTAGTACGCGCCCGCCGTGCCGTCGAGCCACTGCGGGCTCCAGCGCGCCGACAGGCCGAACTCGCCGGTGTTGCCCGGCTCGGACGCCCCGCCGCGCGTGGCAAAGCCCAATCCGGGCGACAGGAACTGGCGATCGGGACCGTTGAACACGAAGTCCACCGGGCCGAGGTAGGTGCCGCCTTCCGGATAGCGCGACGACTCCCATTCGAGCATCGCGTACGCGGCCAGCGACAGCGTGTCGGTGACTTGCGCCTGCACCGACAGCTGGTTCAGCGGGCGGAACAGTTCCTTGGCTTCGGTGCCGGGGGTGGCGAAGCCCTTCTGCAGATCGAGCGGCGCCTGCGCATACGACACGCTGTGCAGGTTGCCGCCGAGGAACAGCGACTCGCCCCAATACAGCGTGTGGCGTCCCAGCTTCACGTTGACGGGCACGTCGCCGAGGTCGATGCCGCCGAACACGAAGGCGTCCATCAGCTCGCCGCTCGGGCCGGCATACAACCGCTTGGTGGTGCTGCTGTACTGGTGATTGATGTAGCTCGGAATGTTGACCAGCGGCGGGTTCGGGTTCGAGCGGCTGGTGCCGCTGTAGGCGCCGTCGTACCACGCGGTGCCGCTCAGGCGACCGCCATAGCGCTTCATGTAGACGATGTCGAGTTCGCTCAGCAGGTCCAGGCGCTTGGCGACCAAGTCGCCGTTGTTGAAGCTGTAGTCGCCCTCGTCCGACAGCGCCGAGTTGCCGATCTTGTTGTCGCGGCCTTCCACGCGTGCGGCCAGGTTGGCGCGCACGGTGTTGTCCCAGCGCACGGCCAGGTCCGGATTGCCGGTGTCGATTTCGAACGCCTGCGCGGCGCTGCCGCACACCACCCACAGCGCGGCCGCCGCGACGCCGGTGCGGGCGAATGCGAAGCCCGGGCGGGCATGGGAAATGAGAGAGAGATGGCTCACGAGGTCTCCACGATGGTTGAAGCGGGTGCCCGTGCGGTCGCACCCGCCGCAGGGTTCAGTGGCCGGCAGTGTCCGCACGGGCCTGCCACTGGCCCCCCCTCTCGGCAGGGGGGCGCAAGGGGGGCCGCAGGCACGCCGCGGCCGGGCCGCGCGGTCCCTCAGGCGGCTGCGCCGATTAACTGCTTGGTTAAACTCGCCGCATGCCGACCCGCCGCCCTGCCGCTGCCGCGCGCGATCCGCAGCACACGCGCGCGCGCATCCTGGCCGCGGCCAAGGCCGAGTTCGCGCGCGGCGGACTGGGCGGCGCGCGTGTCGACCGCATCGCGGCGCTGGCGGGCGCCAACAAGCGGATGCTGTACTACTACTACGACAACAAGGACGGCCTGTTCCGCGCCGTGCTCGAGGCCGCCTACGAGCACATCCGTGAATCTGAAAAGGCGCTGCACCTCGACACGGTCGATCCACCCGAGGCGATCCGCCGGCTGGTGGCATTCACCTGGGACTACTACCTCGAGCACCCGGAGTTCCTGAGCCTGCTCAACAGCGCCAACCTGCATCGCGCCGAGCACCTGAAGCAGTCGACCAAGGTGCGGCGCATGCACTCGCCGTTCGTCGCGATGATCCGCGAAATCCTGGTGCGCGGCGTGCGCGCCGGCGTGTTCCGCGATGGCGTCGACGCGGTGCAGCTGTACATCTCGATCGCCGCGCTGGCCTATTTCTACCTCGGCAACAACTACACGCTGTCGGCGATCTTCGGACGCGACCTGAAAGCGAAAAAGGCGCGCGACGAGCGGCTCGCGCACATGACGGAGCTGGTGCTCGGCTATCTGCGAAAGGCCTGACGATGCATCCCGCACGATTCGACAGCGTCGAGCACCTCGAAGAGGTGATGACCGCGCCATCGCCGGCGCTGGTCGATGCGCTGCGCGGCGTGCCCGGCGATCTGCTGGTGCTGGGTGTCGGCGGCAAGATGGGCCCGACGCTGGCGCGCCTGGCCAAGCGCGCGGCGCCGACCAAGCGCGTGATCGGCGTGGCGCGCTTCTCCGAGCCCGGACTCCGGCAGTCGCTGCAGCGCCACGGCATCGAGTGCATCGCCGCCGACCTGCTGGCGCGCGAGCAGCTGGCCGCATTGCCCGACGCGCCCAACGTGGTGTTCATGGCCGGGCGCAAGTTCGGCTCCACCGGCAGCGAGTGGCTCACGTGGGCGATGAACGCGCACGTGCCGGCGCTGGTGGCCGAGCGCTACGCGCGCTCGCGCATCGTCGCGTTCTCGACCGCGTGCGTCTACCCGTTCGTCGACGTGCACGGCGCCGGCGCTCCCGAGTCGAGCGCGCTGACGCCGCCGCCCGGCGAATACGCCAACTCGTGCGTGGCGCGCGAGCGCATGTTCCAGCACTTCTCGCACGCGTTCGGCACGCCGGGGCGGCTGATCCGGCTGTCTTACGCGATCGACATGCGCTATGGCGTGCTGCACGACCTGGCGCGCAAGCTGATCGAGCGCCAGCCGATCGATCTCACGATGGGCCACGCCAACATCATCTGGCAGGGCGACGCCAACGACTGGGCGCTGCGCGCGCTGGCGCACTGCACCGCGCCCACCAGCGGCCTCAACGTGAGCGGTCCGCCGCAGCGCATCCGCGACCTCGCGCAGGCGCTGGCGCAGCGCCTGGGCGTGCAACCGCTGTTCACGGGCAGCGAAGCGACCACGGCGTGGCTGGTGGACATCGCCGAGGCGCAGCGCCTGTTCGGTGCGCCTGCGGTACCGTTGGCAGCGATGCTCGACTGGAGCGCCGACTGGGTGTCGCGCGGCCTGTCGAGCCTGAACAAGCCCACCCACTACGAAGCGCGCGACGGCCGGTACTGATGGACCACCTTCGATGCGGCCCGGCGGCCGCCTCGCCCCGGAGCCACGAAGGAGCTCCTTCGGAGCCTCGGGGGCAACCCCAGCGCATCGGCAGAGCCGGATCCGCGGTGTTGGCTCGCAGAGCGCGGCCTGCTCGCGTCTTCGTCAGTGCGCCGCGCCGCGGTTTCTGACATGCACTGGCGTGAGATCCCTGCCGACGCGCTCGCGGTGTTGCGCTGCGGCGCGGTGATGCCGGCGCACCTGCTGGCGCTCGATGCGAATCGGCGGCTCGACCGCCGGCGCCAGCGCGCGCTGACGCGCTACTACCTCGACGCCGGCTCGGGCGGCCTCGCCGTGGGCGTGCACTCGACGCAGTTCGCGGTCCGCGACGTCGGCCTGTACGAGCCGGTGCTCGAGCTGGCCGCGCAGACCGCCGCCGAATGGACGCCGCTCGACGGCCGGCGCCCGCTGGTCCTGATCGCCGGCCTGGCGGGCCGCACCGCGCAGGCGACGCGCGAAGCGCAGAGCGCGCGCCGGCTCGGCTACCACGCCGGGCTGCTGAGCCTCGCGGCGCTCAAGGGCGAATCGGAAGACGCGCTGATCGCGCACTGCGAGGCGGTGGCCGCCGAACTGCCGCTGGTGGGCTTCTACCTGCAGCCGGCAGTCGGCGGCATCGAGCTGCCGACGCGCTTCTGGCGGCGCTTCGCGGCGATCGACAACGTGGTCGCGATCAAGATGGCGCCGTTCAACCGCTATCGCACGCTCGACGTGATCCGCGGCGTCGTCGAAGCCGAGGCCGAGCGGCGCATCACGCTGTACACCGGCAACGACGATCACATCGTGCTCGACCTGCTGACGCCGTTCGTCATGCGCCGCGGCGATGCCGAGGTCACCGTGCGCATCGAAGGCGGCTTGCTCGGGCACTGGAGCGTGTGGACGCGCCGCGCGGTCGAGCTGCTGCAGCGCATCCACGCGGCACGCGCGCACGGCCCCATCGACGACGCGCTGCTCGCGCTCGACTCTCAAGTCACCGACTGCAACAGCGCGCTGTTCGACGTGGCGCACCAGTTCCACGGCTGCATCGCCGGCTGCCACGAGGTGCTGCGCCGCCAGGGCCTGTTCGAAGGCATCTGGTGCCTCGACCCGGCCGAAGGCTTGAGCCCCGGCCAGGCCGAAGAGATCACGCGCGTGCACGCCGCCTACCCTGCGCTGCACGACGACGCGTTCGTGCGCGAGCACCTCGCGCGCTGGATGGCGTGAACGCGGCGGCGCGCGCGGCCGCTCAGTGCACCGCCTGAGGCGCCGCGCCGGGCGTGCCCGCCACCACCGACTGAACGCGCGCGGGCGCGGCTGACGGCGCGCGCGGCGTGAACGCCGCTTCGCCGGCAGCCAGCAGCTCGCCGTTGCGCTGCGCCTCGGCGAGCTCGGCGCGCACCTGGGCGCGCGTCTTGCCGGCCAAGGTGGCCTGAGGGGCGCGCGTCGCATCGTGCGCCTGCGGCGTCGGGCCCGCTTCGCCCGCCGCGAGCAGCTCGCCGTCGCGCCGCGCGGCATCGAACTCGGCCCGCACGTCGGCGCGCGTGCGCGGCTGCGTCATCGGCTGCGCGTCGCGCGGGCCCGCTTCGCCGTGCATCAACGTGCCGTCGCGCACCGCCTGCGCGAGTTCCTGGCGCACCTCGTCGCGGCTCTTGGCCTGCGCGTGCGCGCCGGCACAGAAGACGCCCACGCACAGGGCGAGCGCGCCGGATGCGAGTGGGCTGAGTTTGGAGGTCATGGCATGTCCTTTCGGTGGCTGCGCCCCGAACGCCGGGCCGCGTGCCCTGCATGACAGGCCGGGCGGCGGCGCGATTCCGTAGCGACCCTGGCGTGCCCAGGGTCGCGGAATACGCGGCGCGCCGCGCCGGTACTGCTGCAACGAGTGCCCTCCACCGCTGACACGAAGGAAGTCCCATGCCACCGATCACCCGACGGCTCATCGCCGCCCTCTGTGCCACCGCCGTGCTGCCGGCCATCGCCGCCGGCGATGCCGAGGCGGGCCGCGCGCTGTATCAGGCGCGTTGTGCGGCGTGCCACTCGCTGGACTACAACGGCGTCGGTCCCGCGCACCGCGGTGTGTTCGGGCGTGCCGCCGCGCAGGCGCCCGGCTTCGCCTACTCACCGGCGCTGAAGGCAGCGCGCTGGGTGTGGAGCGAGGACACGCTGGACCACTGGCTGGCCGACCCCGAAAAGGTGGCCCCGGGGCAGCGCATGGGCGTCAACGTGCCCGACCCGCAGGAGCGCGCCGACCTCATCGCGTACCTCAAGCGCAACGCAGCCGCCCATTGACACGCCGCCGATGGAATGAATCGCGCGCTGCCCCGGTATGGCGAGGTGGGGGCCGTGCGCGGCCACCGCCGTTCAACTTCACCGGGAGCCCGAGCATGGATCGTCGTCACTTCCTGAACCTCACCGCCGTCGGCGGCGGTGCCGTCTTCGCGTCCGCGCTGGCGGGCTGCGCCGCACCGGCGCAGCGCGGCGCCGCGAGCGCCGCGGGTGACTACAACGACTTCTACTTCGTGCAGCTGTCCGACACGCACTGGGGCTACGAAGGGCCGGCCAACCCCGATGCGCGCGTGACGCTGCGCAAGGCGGTGGCCACCGTCAACGCGCTGCCGACGCCGCCCGAGTTCATCGTCTTCACCGGCGACCTCACGCACACCACCGACGACCCCGCCGAGCGGCGCCGCCGCCTCGCCGAGTTCAAGGCCATCGTCGCCGACCTGCAGGTGAAAACGGTGCGCTTCATGCCGGGCGAGCATGACGCGTCGCTCGACCGCGGCGCCGCGTTCAAGGAGCTGTTCGGCGACACCTTCTACACGTTCGACCACAAGGGCGTGCACTTCATCGCGCTCGACAACGTGTCGGACCCGGGCGCCAAGATCGGCGACGAGCAGCTCGCGTGGCTGAAGGCCGATCTCGACAGGCTCGACAGCAAGGCACCGATCGTGGTGCTGACGCACCGGCCGCTGTTCGACCTGGCGCCCAAGTGGGACTGGGCCACGCGCGACGGGGCACAGGCGCTCGCGCTGCTGATGCCGCACGAGAACGTCACGGTGTTCTACGGCCACATCCACCAGGAGCATCACCAGAGCACCGGCCACATCGCGCACCACTCGGCCAAGTCGCTGATCTTCCCGCTGCCGGCGCCGGGCTCGCAGCCGAACCGCACGCCATTGCCGTGGGACGCCGGCGCGCCGTACAAGGGACTGGGCTTTCGCGAGGTCGAGGCCGAGGACGCCGGCAAGCGCTACAGCGTCACCGAGTTCCCGGTGGTGCGCGCATGAGCCAGAGGGTGTCACGGCGCAGCGTGCTGCACGGCGCGTTGCTCGGAGCCGGCGCGCTGCTGCTGCGCGCCGGCGCGGCGCAGCCGAACGCGCCGCGCGTCATCGAGCTGGTGGCGCGGCGCTTCGTCTACCAGCCCGCCGAGATCGAATTGAAGGTCGGCGAGCGCGTGGTGATCGCGATCCGGTCGCTCGACTTCGTGCACGGCATGAACATCCCCGACCTGAATCAGCGGCTCGACCTGGTGCCAGGCAAGGTGGTCCAGCTCGAGCTGCAGCCCCAGGCAGCCGGCGAGATCGAATTCGTCTGCGACAACTTCTGCGGCGACGGCCACGAAACGATGCATGGCCGTTTCGTCGTGCGCGCCTGAGGCATAGGATGCGCGCGTGAGCAGTCGCCGGACATTCGAGACCCTCGTGCTGCCGCACCTGGACGCGGCCTACAACCTGGCGCGCTGGCTGCTGCGCGACGAGCGCAGCGCCGAGGACGTGGTGCAGGAGGCGTCGCTGCGCGCGTTCCGCTACATCGGCTCGCTGCGCGGCGACGACGCGCGCGCGTGGCTGCTCGGCATCGTGCGCAACACCTGCTTCACGTTGCTGGAGCGCCAGCGCAACGGGCCCGACCTGGTGGAGTTCGACGACGCCGAATTCGAGGCTGCGCTCGGCGCCGACCACGGTGGCGGCGCCGATCCCGCCGCTCAGCTCGAGCAGCGCCGACTGCGCACGCAGATCGACGCCGCGATCCGCGCGCTGTCGCCGCCGCTGCGCGAAGTGATCGTGCTGCGCGAGTTCGAGGACCTCGACTACGCGCAGATCGCGCAGATCGTCGCGGTGCCGGTGGGCACCGTGATGTCGCGCCTGTCGCGCGCGCGCGAGAAGATGCGCAGCGTGCTCTCGCAATCGAATCCGGGGGCCCTCCGATGAGCACCGAAGACGACGACCTGAGCGCGCTGATCCGCCGGCACGCCACGCGCCATGCGGCGCCCGACGGGCTGCGCGCCGGCATCCGCACACAGGTGGCGCTGGAAGACGCGCGCCGTGCGCCGCTGCCCGCATCACAAGCAGCCGGCGCACCGCCGCGCCGCTGGTTCGTGTTCGGCTGGGGCACCGCCTCGGCCAGCTTCGCGCTCGGCGTGCTGTGCACGGCGCTGCTGATCCCGCTGGCGCCGCGCGTCGATGTCGCCGGGCCGGTGGACGCCGAGCTGGTGGCCGACCACGTGCGCGCGCTGCGCGCCGGTCCGCTGGCCGAGGTGATGTCGAGCGACCGCCACACGGTGAAGCCGTGGTTCCAGGGCCGGCTCGACTACGCGCCGCCGGTGTTCGACCTCGCCGGCGAGGGTTATCCGCTGGTCGGCGGACGCATCGAGCAGGTGCGCGGTGCGGCGGTGGCGACGCTCGCCTACACGCACAACCGCCACGTGGTCGACCTGTTCGTCTGGCCGAGCGCGGAGCAGCGCGCGCCGCAACGGCTGCTGCAGCGCGGCTTCAATGTCGTGCACTGGGCCGATGGCTCGATGCAGTACTGGGCGGTGTCCGACATGGACCGCGAAGAGATCGAGTCGTTCACGCGCCTGTGGCGCCAACGCGCCGCCGCGCAGTAGCGAACCGCCCCAGCGCGCTCGCGCGAGCCGCCCCGCGGCGGCTCGGCGTTGGACGCGCCCCGCTGCGGCCGGGTGCTCTCCAGGGTTTCCACATTGACAGCAAAATCGGTGCTGCCCATAGTTAACCACCCAGTTAACTCCAACGACTTCGAAGGAAGCCCCCATGCATGCACGCATCGCCCTGAAGTCCCTGCTGGCCGCCGCCCTGGCGCTGGCCGGCGCGGCTCACGCGCAGAACTGGAAGCCGACGCGGCCGATCAACCTGATCGTGCCGTGGGCCGCCGGCGGCTCCACCGATCAGGTGACGCGCGTCACCGCGGCTGAGCTCGAGAAGGCGCTCGGCCAGACGATCGTGGTGGTCAACCAGCCCGGTGCGTCGGGCTCGATCGGCAGCAAGAGCGCGTGGGATGCGCCCAAGGACGGCTACACCTGGACCGCCGGCGCGGCGCAGGACCTCGGCACCTACGAGACGCTGGGCACGCTGAAGGCGCGCATCACCGACTGGCACCTGTTCCTCAACGTCGCCAACATCCAGGTGATCGGCGTCAACCCGAAGACCCCGTACAACAGCGCGAAGGACCTGCTCGACGCGATGAAGGCCAAGCCCGGGCAGATCAGCGTGGCCACCGCCGGGGTCACGTCGGCCGGCCACAACGCGATGGAGCTGATCAGCAAGGTCACCGGCGTCAAGTACCGCCACGTCACCTACGACGGCGGCAACCCCGCGGTGGTGGCCACGGTGGCCGGCGAGGCCGATGTGACGACGCAGCTGGCGGTCGAGCAGGCCGACATGATCCGCGGCAAGCGGCTCAAGCCTCTGGCCACCGTGAGCGACAAGGCGCTCGAGCTCGAGGGCTACGGCATGATCCCGCCGCTGGCCGAGACGCTGCCCGGCTTCACCGCACCGGCCAACTACTTCGGCATCTTCATCCCCAAGGGCGTGCCCGACGATGTGGTGAAGACGCTCGAGAAGATCTGGGCCGAGCAGATCGTCAAGAGCGACGCGCTGAAGAAGTACGCCGCCAGCCGCGGGGCCTTGTTCGCGCCGCAGTTCGGCGAAGCGGCGCAGAAGGCCGTGTTCCCGGCGGTGCAGGCCAACGCGTGGCTGCTGTTCGATGGTGGCAAGGCCAAGGTATCGCCCGACACCGTCGGCATTCCGAGACCATGAGCCACCCCCGATGCGGCCTGGCGGCCGCTCCCCCCTCCAGGGGGCAACGCCAGCGGACCGGCGAAGCCGGATCCGCGGCGTTCGCTGGGGGATGCGACGCTGGGGCGTCGCAATCGATTTTCGCTCGGGACCACTGAGAGTGTCCGCGCAACAGCCGACCGACATGCCGCCGCTCGAGCATGCGCCGCCCACCGCGCGCAGCGAGTTCTTCGGTGCCTGCGCGTGGCTCGCGCTCGGCGTGGCCATCGTCATCGGTTCTTGGACGATGGACCGGCTCGAGCAGCAGAACATCAACCCGTACACGGCACCGGGGCTGCTGCCGGGCCTGCTCGGGCTGGCGATGATCGTGCTGGGCGGTGCGCTGGCGCATCGCAGCTGGCGCCGCGGCGCATTGCGCGAAGCCGCACCGCCGCTCACGCTCGACCGGCGCGACGAGCGGCGCCGCATCTGGGTGGTGATGGCGCTGTGCGTCGGCTACGGCGCGGTGCTGATCGGCCATGGCCTGCCGTTCTGGCTCGCCTCGACGATCTACGTGACCGCGTCGATCCTGATCGTGCGCCGCCTGAGCCGCGACCCCGAGCAGCGCCGCTTGTCGGCCAAGGCGGCCGTGCAGGCGATCGTCATCGGCGTCGCGGCATCGCTCATCACGCAATGGGTGTTCCAGGATCTGTTCCTGGTGCGCCTGCCCTGACGCCGTTTCTGCGGGGCGCACGATGCAAGGCCTGGTCGACCTCGGCAACGCGTACCTCAGCTTCCTCAACCCGATGACGCTGGCCTACGGGCTGGGCGGCGCCTTCGTCGGCATCGTGATGGGCATCCTGCCCGGGCTGTCGGCCACGCTGGCGATCGCGCTGCTGACCACGCTGACGATCAAGCTGCAGGCCAACGACGCGATCCTGGTGCTGATCTGCTCGTACGTCGGGGCGCTGTACGGCGGCTCGCGCACCGCGATCCTGCTCAACATCCCGGGCACCGCGGCCAACGCCGCGTCGTGCGCCGACGGCTATGCGCTGGCCAAGCGCGGCGAAGCCGGGCGCGCGATCGGCATCGCGACCTCCGGCGCGTTCGTCAGCACGCTGTTCGGCGTGCTGTGCCTGGCCGCGTTCACGCCGCTGCTGGCCGAAGTGGCGCTGTCGTTCGGTGCCTTCGAGTTTTTCTGGCTCGCGCTGTTCGGCGTGGTGATCTCCGGGAGCATCGTCGGCGACGATCCGCTGAAGGGCTGGCTGATGGGCATGCTGGGCCTGTTCGTCGCGCAGGTCGGCCAGGAAGGCCTGTACGCATACGACCGCTTCACGCTCGGCTGGGACGAACTGTCCGGCGGCATCGCGCTGATCCCGGCGCTGGTGGGTGCGTTCGGCCTGGCCGAGGTGCTGACGACCTTGGCCGACCCGATCGAACGCAAGATCATCGAGCTGCGCGACTCGGTGCTGCCGCGCTTTCGCGAGATCGTGCAGTACTGGCGCACGGTGCTGCGCTCCGGCGTGATCGGCGTCTTCACGGGCCTGTTGCCCGGCGTCGGCGAGGACGCCGGCGCGTGGATGTCGTACGCCGCCGCCAAGGCGGTGAGCAAGGAGAAGGAGCAGTTCGGCAAGGGTTCGATCGACGGCCTGATGGCCGCCGAAACCGGCGACATGTCGTCGATCCCCGGCCACATCATCCCGTGCCTGGCACTCGGCATTCCGGGCTCGGCGCCATCGGCGGTGCTGATGGCCGCGATGATCATCCACGGCATCCAGCCCGGGCCAATGCTGATGATCCAGCATCCGCACTTCGTCTACGAAGTGGTGGCGATGACGACGCTGGCGTCGATCACCATCCTGCTGTTCGGCCTGTTCGGCGTGCGGCCGCTGCTGCACGTGCTGCGCGTGCCGCGCGCGGTGCTGATGCCGATCGTGTTCCTGCTGTGCGTGGTGGGCGCGTTTGCGACGGCATCGCGCCTGTTCGACGTCTACGCGATGCTGGCGGTCGGCGTCGGCGCGTTCTTCCTGCGCCGCCACGGCTACGAGATGGCGCCCTTCGTGCTGGGGCTGGTGCTCGGCCC